>JAEAMG010000532.1_pt1 | contig 41523 bp, 24 predicted proteins | sample 8958741 | NCBI WGS metagenome assembly JAEAMG01 (sample SAMN16933256, study PRJNA681125) | bioreactor sludge metagenome | isolation source: anaerobic bioreactor treating anionic surfactant - SDBS | place: India: Bengaluru | collected 2019-02-28 | reverse complement strand
TCTTCGTCATCCGCATCGGCAATGCTGACGGAGACGAGCGTGGCGTCCGCGTCGAGGCGCACGAGACGCACGCCCTGCGCGGCACGGCCGCAGATGCGCACGTCGCTGACCGGCGAGCGCACCATCATGCCCGTCGAGGTGATCATGATGGCCGACTGGTCTTCCCTGACCGCGTGCGCGGCAACAACCTTGCCGTTGCGGCCCGAGTCGTCCTTGATGGCGATCATGCCCTTGCCGCCGCGGTGATGCGGCGTGAACTCCTGGAACTCGGTACGTTTGCCGTAGCCGTTCTCCGTCGCGATCAACAGTGTCTCGCGGTCCTCCACGATGTCGAAGCTCCGCACCGCGTCGCCCTCTTCCAGGCGGATACCCCGCACGCCTGTGGCGGAACGTCCCATGCGGCGCACCTGGCTCTCGCTGAAGCGCATGGCCTGCCCGTCGGCTGAAATCATCAGCACGTCGTCGCCCGTATGCGTCAGCCGCACCTGGATCAGCCGGTCATCATCTTCAATGTTCAGGGCCCGGATGCCGTTGCGGTTGATGTTGCGGTAATCCGAAAGCGCGGTCTTCTTGACCGTGCCGCGCTCGGTGGCGAACATCACGTCCACGTCCTCGGCAAAGGCGCGGATCGGCAACAGCGCGGCAACCTGCTCGCCCTCCTGGAACTGCAGCAGGTTGACGATCGGCTTGCCGAACGAGGTGCGCGGCGCTTCGGGAATCTCGAAAGCGCGCTCGGCGAAAACACGGCCCAGATTGGTGAAGAAGAGCAGCGTGTCGTGGGTTTCCGCAACAAAAACCGTCGTGATGAAATCCTCCTCCTTGATGGCCGCGCCGGTGATGCCTTTGCCCCCGCGCTTCTGCTCTTTGTAGACGGCCAGCGGTACGCGCTTGACGTAACCGCGGTGGCTCAGGGTGATGACGCACGGCTCGTCGGCGATGAGGTCTTCAATGTTGACCTCGTTTTCAAGAGGTACGATCTCGGAGCGGCGCACGTCGCCGCGCTTGGAGGAGGTCACATACTTGGCCTTGAGGTCAGCGAGGTCCTGCTTGATCAGGCCGTAGATTTTCACCGGATCGGCAAGCAGGCTCAGGAGATAGGTGATCCGCAAACACAGCTCGTTGAACTCGGCCTCGACCTTGTCGCGCTCCAGTCCGGTGAGCTGGTAGAGGCGCATTTCGAGGATCGCGTCTACCTGCTTGTCCGAGAAGGCGAACCGTTCAATGAGGCGGATTTTCGCCTCGTCGCGGTTCTTGGAGGCGCGGATGATGGCCACCACGTCGTCGAGGTGGTCGAGCGCGAGCAGCAGGCCCTCTAAGATGTGCTTGCGGGCTTCGGCCTTGGCCAGCTCAAACTTGGTGCGGCGGGTGATGACTTCGAAGCGGTGGTCGACATAACAGCGGAACAGCTCTTTGAGGGTCATCACTTTGGGACGGCCCTGGTCGATCGCCAGCATATTGGCGCCGAAGGTCGTCTGGAGCTGCGTGTGCTTGTAGAGGTTGTTCAGCACAACCTGCCCCATCGCGCCACGCTTGAGTTCGATCACGACGCGGATGCCGTCGCTCGAACTCTCATCGCGGATGTCGGAGATGCCCTCGATGACCTTCTCGTTCACGAGATCGGCCATCTTCTCGATCATGCTGGCCTTGTTCACCGTGTAGGGAATCTCGGTGATGATGATCGCCTCTTTGTTCTTGTACTCGACGATCTCCGCCTTGCCGCGGATCATGATCGAACCGCGTCCCAGTTTGTACATCGCCTCAATCCCGCGCGTGCCGCAGATGGTCGCGCCGGTCGGGAAGTCGGGGCCCTTGACGAACCGCATCAGATCATCGATGGAGCACTCGGGGTTCTCCACGTAGTGCGTGATGCCGTCGACCAGCTCGCCGAGGTTGTGCGGCGGAATGTTGGTGGCCATGCCCACCGCGATACCGGTCGAGCCGTTGAGCAGCAGGTTGGGCAGGCGCGCGGGCAGAACCGAAGGCTCCATGAACTCTTCGTTGTAGTTGGGCTTGAAGTCGACGGTATCTTTTTCCAAATCGTCGAGGATCTCTTCGGCCAGCCGGTCCATGCGCACTTCGGTATAGCGCATGGCCGCGGGTGGGTCACCGTCGATCGAGCCGAAGTTGCCCTGGCCGTCCACAAGCGGATAGCGCATGGAGAAGTCTTGGGCCATACGCACGATGGTATCGTAGACCGCCAAATCGCCGTGCGGATGGTATTTGCCGATCACGTCGCCGACCACGCGGGCCGACTTCTTGTAAGGCTTATTCCAGAAGTTGCCCAGCTCGTTCATCGCGAAGAGCACGCGTCGGTGAACCGGCTTGAGTCCGTCGCGCGCATCGGGCAAGGCGCGCCCGATGATCACGCTCATCGAATAGTCGATGTACGACGAACTCATCTCGTCTTCGATGTTGATGTTATGCATGCCTTGGTCGTCGTTTCCGACCGGCTGAATCTCATCGCTCATGGTCTCTCCGCTGTTGAACAAAAATTGAAAAACCAAGATATCATTTTTGGCTATTGAAAACCATCTTTTATGCGGGGCTGGAAGAGGCCGCCGACATCTCCCGTAAAGGCGGCGTTACCGCCGGTGCCGAGCCAGAGCCGATCCGGCGTCTGAGGGTCCACCGCAAGGCACGTCACCGCTTTGCAGGTCAGCGTCTCGTTTGTCAGAGAAAGCCAGGTAGCACCCCCGTCCGCGCTCGCCACCACCCCTCCCCCGGTCGAGCGGTCGTGATAGGGATGGTCGTGGAGGCTGACGTACACGCGGTCCGCCTGACGCGGATCGATGGCCACGGCTTCGCAGTACCGGTTTGTGAAGACCTGCTGCCAGACGGTTCCCTGATGGTCGCCCCGGAAAACGCCGCCGGTATAGAAACGCTTGCCGACCATGGCGCTGCGGGTGGTCGCGTAAACGCGCCCGCCCTTTGCCGCGAGCTGCCGCACCTGCGCCAAACCTGTGCCGGGGCCGCTGACCTGTTGCCACGTGGAGCACCCGTCATCGCTGCGGAACACCGCCCCGGGCTCCGCACCTTGACTCGAAACGCCGGCATAAACCACGTTCGCGCGGTCGGCGTCTTGGGCGATACAACTGACGCGCTCCGCGGGAAGCTCCTTATTGCGGGAGAACCATGTCGCGCCATCATCGACACTCTCAAACACGCCTTTCCCTTCGGCCACATAGAGCAACCGGTGCTTCCGGGCAGGATTGTCCTTCAGCGGCATCCACCGGAGGAGGTTGCGCGGACGAGCGTCGGGCAAACCGCTCCCCTCGCCGTTCAGAGGCGTCCAGGTAAGCCCGGCATCGCGGCTCTCTGCGATCAGACCGACGTTGGAGCCCCACTGTCCGAAGCCTGCCCACACATGCGCGTCGTCGTCTTCCGCGAACGCCACCGTGAAGCAGGAGTTGTCGTGCGTGCGGGGAATGCCCTTCATGCTCCGCCGCATCGACGCGCCGCCATCTTCGCTGACCAGCAGGCCGATGTCATAGAAGCCGAAGAAAACGCGGCCTTTGACCCCCGGATGCGGCGCGACCGTGTGTAGGCAGGTCACTTCGAGCCCCGTGCTGCTGATCAGCCCGTCCGCACGCTCGGCGGTGTAGCGCTGCCGCCAGGTCGCGCCGCCGTCGTCGGTCTTATAGATGTAGCCCGACGTTCCGAAGTAAAGGGTGTCGGGATGGGCCTGCGAAAGCGTCAGGCAGGTCACGCTCGGGCCCCACATGTCGAGCCAGGCGTGCCGCGCGTTGCCCTTCTCGCCGAACGCGAACGTCCGCCGCCAGTTCAGCCCGCCGTCCTCGGTCTTGTAGACCGTGGCGTCCCACCAGGTCGCGCCGCCGGCGTAAACGACCTCCGGCCGCGTCGGGTGTACCGCCAGCGCGTCCACCCACGCACACAGCATGTCGCTCGTGCCCGGCTTGCCCGCGGCCTGCCGCAAGCCGTTGACGCGCGGTTGCCACGTTTGACCGCCATCCTCGGAGCGGTACACACCCGCCTGCCACGGGGTCTCCCCCGCCTTGCCCTTGAGCGAGACGTAGACGATGTCCGGTTGCGAAGGGGACTGCGCCAGCCGCCGTGTGCGCAAATGTGGCGGCAGGCCCGAGTTCGAGGCTGCCCACGTCGCTCCGCCGTCTTGGCTCGCGAAGACGCCCTTGGGCGTCGCGATCAGCAGGCGTTGCGGCTCCTGCGGATGCACGGTCATGTCAGAGATCGGCAGATCCGGCGGCAGCTGGCCCTTCAGAACGATCTGCCGCCACGTCTTGCCGCCGTTGTCCGAACGGTAAATCGCTCCTTGTCCGCCGCGCTCCTCGCGTGGCTGGCCGATCGCGGCGTACACGGTTTCCGGCTGGTGCGGATCAAGCACGATCTTACTGATCATCGCTGAGTAGGCGTATTCCTGAAGCGGAGGGAACCCCTCGCGCAGCCACTGCCAGGAAAGCCCGCCGTCCAGGCTCTTGTACACGCCGCTCTTGCAGCCCGCGTAGAGGATCTTGGGGTTCACCGGGTGTTCGGCCAGGGACTCGATAAAGTAATCTTCGAACCCCGTATTGTGGAGGGCATACGACGCGCCGCCGTCCTCCGAACGATAGAACCCGCCCACGTCACATCCGACCAACAGCGTGTCGCGGCGATGCCGGCTGGCCAGCAGCGACTGGATCCAGCCGCCGCCGCCCGGGCCGACGAGTTTCCAGTCCACAGTCGCGTCAGAGGCAAACGAGCAGGCGGTGAACAGCGCAGCCCACAACCACAGGAACAGTCGCATGATACTCCTCCGTTTACGGCGCGGTCACGCCCATGCGCAGCACCGGCAAGATCTCCTGCCTCAACGTCGTGTCCAGGTCAAACAGCGCGAAGCCGGGGCAGCCCGCACGCCGCGACGCCTGAATCTGATCGATCACCTGCGCCACGTCGAGCCGGCTCTCAGCCGCTGTCACGCCGATCCCGGCAACGATCTTCAACGCCTGCTTGCGCGTGCGCGTCTGCTGCCCGAGCCATTCGTTATACTTGGCCAAATCCTCGGTGTAGTTCATCGGCACCACGTAGTCTACCAGCCCGATGTTCGTCCAGGATTCCCAGTCCTGCCCGACCGCATCGAGGCAGGAGGGATACTTGCCGAATACCGCAGCGGTCAGCAGTTTGCCCGGCGCATCACGTTTAATCACCTTGCGTGCCGCCTGCACAAAGTCCGAGACCTGCTCCGCTCGCCAGCGGATGAATTGTGCCCGCAAGGCGCCTGTCTTCACGTCTTCCGGCCAATCGGCCGCACGTCGTCCCGTGGCCTTTTCAAAACGCGTCTTCACGGTCGGGCCGAGGCTCGACACGTAATCGGGATAGCGAACGAAATCGAGGTGCACCCCGTCGGTCTTGTAGTTCACCGCCAACTCACGCACCGCACTCACCAGATAGGTCCGGATCTCGGGAACGGCAGGATCGAGCCACGCTTGCGGCGTCCCGTCCGCGTGGGTGAGGAGCCAGCCCCGCTTGCGGAAGATGTCCAGCCGGTCTTGCGTCGCGCCCTGGGTCGAGTAGCAGAGCAGCCACGCGTGAACGCGTAACCCCAAAGGCTTGGCGGCTGCGAGGCACGCCGCAAGCTGGTCGCCCTGCTCGTCGAACACGCGCGACCGCGGCAGCACGCCGCTGGCATAGTGCGCAAACGCCGACCCCGCCACGTTGACGTACAGATCCGAGAAACCGGCATCCTTGAGAAGGCGGCATGTGCGCGGCCAGTCGCCCGGATAGAGGCCCATGCCCGAATGGTCCCACACGGCCCGGATCTCGCCTTTGCGGGCGGGCTGAAGCAGGCCGTAAACCTCGTACATCCGCGTTTTCAGCTCGTTGGCCGCGAGCCACGCCTCATAGCCTTGACCCGCCGACAGTAACTGGACCGACTCGCGCTCTTTCTGCTGGACGGACTGAGCGGCGGCAACGGCGTGCGAGCGCCGCGCGGGATCAGACAGTTTGCCGGCTAACGCCGCCAGACCCGTTACGCCCCCGATACCGCCGACTTGCCGCGCCTGCTGCAGCACGCGCGAGGCTGCCGGCTGCCAAAGCGACCGGTCATGCGCGGCCGCCAGCGCCAGCAGCAGCCGGCCCTTGGCCTCCGCGTCACCGTCCGCCAACAGGACGTGCGTCATCCAATAGCCGGACGGCGAAGAGAGCCAGGCGGCCTCGGGCGTCTGCCGCCCCTGGCGGTCATGCCACCACGCCATCACCTGCGAACGCCCCTGTATCGGCTGCACCAGAAAAAGGTTCTGCGACGTTTGCAGAATGGCCTCCGGAGCGCCGTGCGGACGCGCCTCCGTAAAGCGCATCAGCGACCAGCGTCCATCGGTGGAGCCCTTTTGATAGCCGACGGTCTGCATGCCCATCAGCGCTGCCAGCGCGGGCGAGGAGGAGTAGCAGACGATCAGCTTGCCGCCACGCCCGGTAAACGCCGTGAGCGCCGACATCTGAGAAGCGGTCGGCATCGACAGGTAGACCAGCACGGCAACCTTTTTTCCCGCCAGCGTCTTCGTCAGGTCCGCGTCATCCGTCAGCGTGGCTTCCACGCCCGCCTCGCGATACCACCGCTCGACATGCCGCGCCAGCGACTGCGCAAACCTGCGCTCGCCCGCGGCCACCGCTTCGCTCCCCTGAATCACCGCCACCGAGGCGGCTCGCATCGTGACGGCCAAAAGCCCCACAATCACCATGGACAAACATCGTTTCATCCTGATCCCCAATAATCGAAATTTTATAGTTTACCTTTTTACGGTCCGTTTCCCAATGTAAACCGCCAAAAAAAACGGGGCAGCTCGCGCTGTCCCGTATCTCTGGTTATCCTTCAGGCGGCCGACTCACATCAGCCGATGCCCTCGAAAAGAGCGGTGGAGAGGTAGCGTTCGCCGGCATCCGGCAGCACCACCACGATGGTTTTGCCCGCAAAGTCCTCCTCCTGGGCAAGCCGGACTGCGGCAATCGCCGCCGCACCGGACGAAATGCCGACCAAAAGGCCCTCCTCCTTGAAAAGGCGCTGCGCAAAGGCGATGGCATCACCGCTGGTCACGCGCTCCACACGGTCCAGAATCTTGAGGTCCAGCGTTTCCGGAATGAAGCCCGCTCCGATTCCCTGTATTTTATGGGGCCCGGGCTTGACCGGACCTCCCGCGAGTGTCTGCGAAATGACCGGGCTCTCTTCCGGCTCGACCGCCACAGACGTGATCGGTTTCTTTGCGACGCGCTTCAGAAACCGCGACGTGCCGGTGATGGTGCCTCCCGTGCCCACCCCCGCCACGATGACGTCAACCCCGCCATCCGAAGCCTCCCAAATCTCTGGGCCTGTGGTCTTTTCATGAATCTCTTCCGCTTTGGCGATCGCGCCTTTCATGCCCTCCGTCCCGGGCGTGAGCACAAGCGTCGCGCCGAGCGCGGCCAATACACGCCGGCGCTCGATACTCATGGTTTCAGGCATCGTCAGAGTCAGCCCGTAGCCGCGTGCGGCCGCCACGGAGGCCAACGCAATACCCGTATTCCCGCTTGTGGGCTCAACGATCACGCCGCCCTTTTTCAACAGACCGCGTGCTTCCGCATCCAGGATCATGGCCGTGCCGATGCGGTCTTTGACCGAATAGGCAGGGTTACGCGCCTCGAGTTTGGCATACACCGCGGCTTTGGCGGCACCCGTCACCCGGTTTAGCCGCACCAGGGGTGTTTGCCCGATGGATAACGCAAGATTCTCAAAACGTGCAGCACGCATGGTGCCCTTCTTTCTCACGCTTTCCGCGTGGTTGCGAGGATCAGTACTTACCGTTGGCTGGCCTTCAGCGCCTGATCGATGTCGGCTTTGATGTCTTCAACGTCTTCCAGCCCGACCGAGAGGCGAATGAAGTCCGCCGTCACGCCGGTGGACGCCTGTTCCGCATCCGTGAGCTGCTGATGCGTGGTTGAGGCGGGATGGATCACCAACGACTTGGCGTCTCCGATGTTGGCCAAGTGTGAGAGCAGTTTCACGTTGTCGATGAAGCGCTTGCCCGCCTCCAAACCGCCCTTGATCCCGAAGCCGACCAAGCCGCCGAAGCCCTTCTTCAGGTACTTCGCCGCAACCGGGCGGTCCGGGCTGTCTGGCAGTCCGGGATAGTTGACCCATGCCACCAGTGGATGGGCCTTGAGCCACGTGGCGATCGCCAACGCGTTCTCAGAGTGACGCGCCTGGCGCAGCGGCAACGTCTCCAGTCCGAGCAGGAACTCGCGGGCGTTGAAGGGGCTCAGCACCGCTCCGGTGTCGCGCAGCAAGGTCACGCGGATCTTCAGGATAAAGGCCACATTGCCCATGCCGGGCACGTTTCCGAGCGCGTCCCAGTAGGCAATGCCGTGGTAACTCGGGTCAGGTTCCGTAAATTCCGGGAATTTGCCGTTGTTCCACGCGAACTTGCCGGAATCGACGATCACGCCGCCCACCGAGGTGCCGTGGCCACCGATATATTTGGTCGCCGAGCTGACGATGATGTCCGCGCCATGTTCGAACGGCCGCACCAGCCCGACGCCGACCGTGTTGTCCACGACCAGCGGAATTCCCGCCTCGTGGGCGATCTCGGCGATGGCCTCGAAGTCCGGCACATCCAGCTTCGGGTTGCCGATCGTCTCCACGTAAACCGCGCGGGTTTTCGGCGTGATCGCCTTGCGGATCGATTCCGGATCGCGCGAGTTTGCGAAGACGACCGTGCGCCCGAGCTTCGGAAACGTGTGGTGGAAAAGCTGGTAGGTTCCCCCATAAAGATTGTTGCCCGCCACGATTTCGTCGCCGAGCCGCGTAATGGCCAATAGCGCATAGGTGATCGCCGCCTGTCCCGAAGCCGTCGCCAGTGCGCCCGTGCCGCCCTCGATCGCGGCTATACGCTTCTCGAAAACGTCCGTCGTGGGATTCATCAGCCGCGTGTAGATGTTGCCGAACTCCCGCAGCGCGAAAAGATTCGCCGCGTGTTCCGAACTCTTGAAGACGTACGAGGCTGTCTGATACAGCGGAACCGCGCGTGAGCCGGTCGTCGGGTCGGGGACCTGCCCCGCGTGCAATGATAAGGTGTTGAATCCCTGTTTGGTATCGCTCATGTTTTCTTCTCCTTAAGTTTGTGACCTTATGACGGGCCGTCCTCCACATCATACACTAGTTTGTCTAGTTGAATTGTTTATAATATAGAGGATTTCATCGCGCCCGTCAACGGCCTTTTTCCTGTCACGATTAGAACGCATATTGCGCGCTCAACACAAGTCCGCCGCCGACACCGAGGTCCGAAAGGCCCTTCGTTTCATCGCCCGTGTCGGCATACGCCGCCACCAGCGTCAGCTTGTCGTTCACGAACCAGGCCACGTGTCCGTTCCAATAATCCGAGTTCTGGATACCGTTGCCGGCGTCCACCCCCTGCTTGTACTCCACACCCACCGCCACGTTCTTCGCGGGCAGGATGTCGATATTGCCGAAGAAGACGGTGTCGTAGTCGCCGTGGCCCAAAACACCGTTCACGACCTCGTCCGATTCCAGCACGCCGGCCGAGAGCAGCACCGGCACCGGGGTCTGAGTGATCAACTTGGTCGCCACCAGATAGGCGTCGAACCCGTTGTCATCCAGCCCGAGCGCATCGGCCGTTTCGGCGTCCGTGTACTTCCAGAGTCCGCCCACCGCCACCGCCGGCACCCAGACGGTGTCGCCGAAGTTCTCGTCCAGCAGTTTGACCTTTGCGCCAAGGTTGTGGGTGTTGATCTCGGTTCCATCCACGTCGACCAGCCCGTAGCCGTACGAGAGTTCCAGCCGCTTCGCGATCGAGAAGGCGGCGCTGGCCGCATACCAGTTGATGTCCGCGTCGTCGAGGTTGACGTACCACGCGCCGACCTGTGGCTTGGAGACCCATTCTCCCAGCCCTCCTTCCTTGTCACTGTAGCTCCCAGCGAGATATGCGAGGGGGTTAAAGGCAACGCCGCCGTTGCCTTGCAAGCCGTTCAGCGGGACGCCCGCCTCAGCCGCCACGGCGAGCAGTCCCGCCGTAATAACAAGTTTCTTCACCGTATCAGTCTGTTTGTTCATCTCTCATCTCCTTTGTTTATTGTTGTTACTCTACTTTGTCTATCGACATGGTCGTGTAAAGTACCAAACGACGTTCCGTCCAACAACAGGAAAATTGAAATTTTTTTGTGACACTCTTTTTTGCCGCATCCGCAAGCCAGATGGAAGACCATACTGCACGCTTTACAAACACCGCCTCCATCTGCGAAAATACACTTGATCTATAGACTTAAAAGAATCATGAGATGTCCATGAAAAAAACACACGCCGCAAGACCAAAAAACACGACCGTCGCAGTAGGAATGAGCGGAGGCGTGGACTCGGCCGTCTCTGTTCTACGCCTGTTAGATCAGGGATACAACGTGCTCGGGTTGACCATGAGCATCTGGGACCCCGCGCTGTCCATCACAGCCTCGAAGAAAAGCGCTTGTTACGGTCCCGGCGAGGCCGAGGACATCAAATCCGCCCGAGAAACGGCGGAGCAGCTTGGCATTCCGCATCACACGATCTCTCTTGTTGACGAATACGATCACTGGGTTCTGAACAATTTCCGTAACCGGCATCTGGAGGGGTTCACGCCAAACCCCTGCGCCCTGTGCAACCCGAAAATGAAATTCGGTTTTCTGCTTTCGCGTGCCAGGGAACTGGGCCTCCGTTTTGACCGGTTCGCCACCGGTCACTATGCTCGCGTAACCCATGACCCCGTTGCGGACAGCTATCGGCTGTGGCGCGGGGTAGACGCGACCAAAGACCAGTCCTACTTCCTCGCGCGGTTGACCCAGGAGCAATTGGCGGAAGTCATTTTTCCGCTTGGGGAGCTGACCAAGTGTGAGGTGCGCGAGCGGGCCTGCCGAGCGGGGTTGGGCACATTGGCCGAAAAGCGCGAGAGCCAAGACTTCTTCGAGGGAGACGACGTCGGCGTTCTGTTCGACCCCTCTGCGACAAGGCCCGGCCCCATCGTGGATGAAACGGGCACCGTTATGGGCCAACACCGGGGTATCATTCATTATACGGTCGGACAACGTGACGGCCTGGGCATCGCCGTCGGACGCAAAGTCTATGTGAAAGAGATCCGCGCCGAAACCAACACCCTGATTGTTGCCAACCGCGAGGGGGTCTACTCCTCAGGATGCCGCTTGGTCGACATGCTGTGGATCGCGGGCAAGCCGCCCAACACGGACCAGACACTCTCTGTCCGCTTGCGCTACCGCCATGCGGGTGTTGCCGCACACGTCGAAGCCTTGTCGGAAAAGGGCCTCAACGTGCGGTTCGCCTCCCCGCAGTTTGCGGTGACTCCCGGCCAAATGGCGGTCCTTTACCACGGTGAAGAGGTGCTTGGCGGCGGATGGATCGACAAGCCGGACGAAGAAAATGAACGCCTTTCTTCTTTATAAGTCACCTTCAGCCTGTACTTCTCTTGATTGTTGCTTGAATTGCTGGATTATATACAACTCACAAGGAGCCCTCACATGAAAACACAAAACATCACCGTCAAATGTGACCACGGGTTGCACCTGCGCGTTGCGTCACAGGTTTCAAACATCGCGACAAAATCCGGCGTGCCCGTCAATATCCTTTGTGAGGACTGTCCGAAAGTCGACGCGTGTTCGGTACTCCAATTGCTGACGATCGGAGCCTCGGTTGGAACGTCCTTGAAAATTGAAGTCGAGGCCTCGGACGAGAAAGCGGATGCGGTGCTCCAGGCGCTCACCGAAGTTTTCGAGAACGGCGGAGGTATCTAAAGACTCGGCAGCTAAATAGTATGACTTCAGTGAGTTTGGGCCATGCTGCAAAGAACAACGGGTAACGGCGTCCATAACGAGTCCTCAACGACTTGGAGGCCACCCTGTCAACCATGCCGCCTTTCGCAACATTTAAGTGCCGGAGCATTAATGGCACTCTGGAGAGATTTAAGTTTTTGTGTGGCAGTGCCGTGAGTAACGGCAGGTCGGGACCGCAATCCCGAATAGGAGGCTTGTCGATTCTGTCCTTTTAATACGGCTACAGATTTTCTGAAAAGGCTCTAATGACAGCGAGACGACCTCTAAGCCAACGCTACCACGAGACCGTTGACAATCAGACACCAACCCACCGCCACACTGATGAACCGACCCACGAGACGCAGATGGTCCATACGTCCGTTCGGCCCGCACCTTGTCAAGCGCAAGCGCAAGCGCAACAACCGTGCAAACATCTCAAACAAGGTGTTCTTTCATCGGGGCAGGCGAAAGCTCCGCCATGCCCAACTTACGGGGAACCCAAACCGGCTACTTCGTTTGAATATATTGCTTGGCTGCCAGTTCAGCGATGACCTGATCCAGCGCATTGATGCCGCTCGCGATCGCCTTCTTAGTCAGCGAACTGTTATACCTGACTGAAAACGTGCCGGTCTCTCTATTCTCAGGATCGGCAATGGTACCCGTGACCGAGGCTGTCAGGATGACGCCGTCTGTTCTGTTTGTCGTTATCTTGCCGAACCCCACATCGGTATAGCCGAACGTGAAATATACATTCCCTTTGTTGTCCAACCGTTCAAAATTCACGGGAGCCTCGGTGTCCACCCAAAACCACTTTCCTGTCCCGGTTCCCCCATACCACACGGCCGCCCCGATATTCGTGTTCGAATTGACCACAATATAAGCGTCGTATGTATAAGGCGAGACCTTTTGTTGCCCTTCGGCGTAATACTTAACGGTGCCCTTATAACTGAATATCGGAAGTTTGTCATTTGCCAAGACCTGGACGGCCGAAACAACAAACATCGCCAGTGAAACCATAGCCGCAATGACTTTCTGTGTACGCATGACCGACTTTCCTTTATTTATCTTAATTGTCTTTAAAACAACCCTTAGAAACGCCATCATGTTATTATAGTTCTTCTATAGAGTCAATATGGTACTGGCCATCCTCCTGTCTCCCGCTTGTTTTCGTTGTTATTAATTCCCAAAAAACCTCTTGTCTTCCATTTTCACTCTCCACGCTCTCCAATCGCTCCAATCCCTCCCTCCTTCCTCATTCCTAACTCCGCACGATGGACCTTCACGCAGTGCATCGAAAACGCCGTTTGCATCGTGCCGCAAGGATTGGATACACTGTTGCCTAAACAGGAGAGAACGATATGAAACGATGTGTCGGCGTTTGTGTGTTGGCTTTGACAACGGTGACGTCCCTCGCGCGTCCGGAGACTTATCAGGAACGGGAGGGACGGATCGTCCTCGATTCGGTCGAGGGACACGGCGGCGCGTTCGCGTGGACCCTGAAGAAGGCGGGCGACGTGAAGGAGTCGGGCGAGACGCTTTCCCGCGCGGACTTTACGGCCGAGGGTTGGATGCCCGCGGTCGTGCCGGGCACCGTGCTCAACTCGCTGGTCCACAACAAGGTCTATCCCGCTCCGGACTTCGGCCTGAATAACAAGAAGACGCAGAAACTCATCCCGGACCTGAATGAAGCGGGACGCGACTTCTACACCTATTGGTTCCGCACGACGTTTGCCCTTCCCTCAGCCTATAAGGGCAAGACCGTGTGGCTGCGCGCGGACGGCATCAATTACCGTTCGGAAATCTGGTTCAACGGCCGGCTCGCTTTCGTGACCGCCGGCATGTTCTGTCAGGAGTTCATCAACGTCAGCGACTATGTCGTCACCGATAAGCCCAACGCCATCGCTGTCAAGGTCTTTCCCGTCGATACGGCCGGCGACAGCAAGCTGAAGCAGTGGGGCGCGGCCAACAACGAGTGGCGTAACGGCGGCGACGGCGAGATCGGCAAAAATGTGACCATGCTGATGTCCGTGGGCTGGGACTTCACGTTCGACGACGGCGTGCGCGACCGCAACACCGGCATCTGGCGAAGCCTCTCCCTCTTCACCACGGGCCGTGCGACGCTGCGTCACCCCTTCGTCCGTACGGCGCTGGCCAAACCGAATTACAACTCCGCCGACCTCACTGTTTCCGTCGATGTGGAGAATCCGACCACGGCCAATGTGACCTGCAAGGTGATCGGCGAGATCGCGGGCACGGGCATCCGCTTCTCGTATGACACCACGCTCTTCCGCGGCGAGGTGCGCACCGTGACCTTCACGCCCGCAACTCACCCGCAGCTCGTCGTCAAGAACCCGCATCTTTGGTGGCCGCTCAACAAAGGGCCGCAGAATCTCTATGACGTGAAATTCACGCTGCAGACGATGGACGACAAGACAAAGAAATATGCCGACAGCGATGCGCTTCAGACTCGCTTCGGCATCCGCGAGATCACGTCCGACCAGAACAGTCCGGATAAGTCGCGCACCTTTTACGTGAACGGCAAGCGCTTTTTCGTGCGCGGCACGAACTGGATTCCCGACGCGATGCTGCGCGCGGATGACGCGCGCATGTATGCCGAACTGCGCTACACGGCCCAGTCGGGTGTGAATTTCTTGCGAATTTGGGGCGGCGGCATCGCGGAGTCGGATTATTTCTTCCAGCTTTGCGACGAACTCGGACTCCCTGTGTGGCAGGAGTTCTGGCTAACCGGAGACACCAAGCACCCGGTCGATCAGGCGCTCTATCTCAAGAACGTCGCACAGACGGTCAAGCGCATCCGCAGCCATGCGTCACTGGCCCATTACGTTTCCTCCAACGAGTCCACCGAAGTCGCAGGCGCGAAAGAACTCCTCCTGGCGCTGGACGGCACCCGCGCCTATATGATGCAGTCCGAGTGCGACGGCGTGCATGACGGCAGCCCGTACAAGACCGTGAACCCCATGCGCCACTACGAGAACACGGCGTCGGACCGCGGCAGCCGCGTCGACGGCTTCAACCCCGAGTATGGCATGCCCTGTCTGCCGACCGTCGAGTGTCTGCGCGAGATGATGGACGAGAAGGACCTGTGGCCGATCAACAAGGAAGTCTGGGACTACCACGACGGTGGCGGCTTCCACCTGATCACCACGCTCTACAACGACCTCGTGAACCAGTACGGCCCGTCGCAGAGCATCGACGAGTATGCGACCAAGGCACAAGCCGTGGGCGGCGCGGGCTTCCGCTCGATCTGGGAGGTGTGGAACGCCAACAAGCTCGGCTTCGGCGACCGCTACTGCGCGGGCCTGCTCTTCTGGTACCACAACTCTCCGCTGCGCCAGACCGGCGCCCGCATGTGGGACTGGTCGCTCGAGCCGACCGCCGCGCTCTACTACACGCAGGACGCGCTGGAGCCGCTGCACGCGCAGTTCGACTTCCTCTCCAATACGGTCACGGTGGTGAACGACTACTACAAACCGCTCAAGGGCTTCACGGTCACCGCCGACGTCTACGACTTCAGCCTCACGAAGGTGGCCTCGAAGCAGGCCAAGGTGGACCTGCCCGAGGACGGGCTCGCGCACAAGGTTTTCGCGATTGATTTTCCCACCGGCATCACACCCGTGCACTTCATCAAGCTCACGCTGACGGACGAGAAGGACACGTTCGTTTCCGACACCTTCTACTGGCGCTCGACCAGCATCTATCAGGGTAAGAAGACCGTCACGGGACCTTGCACCGCGGGCTTCGAGACGTTGTCGACGCTGCAGCCCGCGACGCTCAAGGTGTCGCAGACCCCAAAGCGTAAAGGTGCCACAACCTTCCTTGAAGTCACCGTCGAGAATGCGGGGACCTCGCTCGCCTTCATGACGCAGCTGCAGCTGCTCGACAAGGACGGCAAGCCGGTACGGCCATCGTTCTACACCGACAACTTCTTCTGCCTTTTACCGAGAGAGCGGCGAACGGTCACGGTCGAGACCGAAGGCGCCAACCTCAAGGGCGGCGATGCGCTAGTGGTCAAAGGATGGAATGCCGCCCCGCAAAAACTGCGCGTGCGAGAGTAGTGCGGGCCGCACGAGAGCATGCGGCTCCGCAGGCAAGAGACGATAAACCATGAACGAGTCAATGAAAGAGATCTCGATCATTCTGGATGTGTGGGACGACATCTTCTCGGATTTCGACCCCCGTCCGCTGGATGAGCGGGCTCTGTCGCAGGACTTTATCGACGAGCTGAAGAAGCGTTATCGGGAGACGTCGAAAGGCGACCTTCTGATCTCTTTCTTCGCGCCGAAAAGCCTGAAGGACGACCGGTCGGAAAAGATGGTGACCCACCGCCTCAGAAAACATTTCAAAGACCGGGCCATGCAAAAGAAACGTGACATGCGACGCATGCGGACCCGGGGAGCCATTTTCGTGCTGATCGGCATCTCGTCTTTGAGCACCATCACACTCCTCGCTTTCTTCAACGTTGTCCCCGAACTCGCCGGCAAGCTTCTCGAAAGCCTGTTCGTGCCGCTGGGATGGTTCGGCGTTTGGGAAGGCTTTTCGCAGATCGTCAACGCCTCCCCCTTATTTGCACACGAGGAAAAGCTGTACCGCCAACTCTCTACAGCGGAATACCACTTCCACTATGAACCGTAAAGGAACTGCTTCAATGAATCATTGTTCCCCGACCACCCTCTGCCTGACGCTTCTGGCGTTCACTGCGCAAACAGCTCCGCTCGCGTTGCCCGATCCCAGCTTCGAGGAGAGCCGCACCGGCTGGTCCCTAACGGACAAGGACATGAGCAGAATCATCCCCGAGGCCGCCCATTCGGGCAAGTCCGGCCTGCGCGTCGTGGACACCTCAGACAAGATCGGCAGCAGCTGCCGCTCCGCGCAGGTTCCCGTGACACCCGGCAAGACCTATGCGCTCCATTTCTGGGCACGTGCGCTGGAGGGCGACGGAGCGGTCGGCGTATATCTGCAGTACTTCGACGCCAAAGGCCGGAAGCTCACCACGTCGGACCTGAACGAAGAGTATTTTCTTCCCATTCCCGGCAGCACAAACGCATGGCAAAACCTCGCGCTGTACGGCACGGCGCCCGAAGGTTCCGCCGCCCTTGCCGTCTGGGTGCACGCCTTCAACGGCTCTAAGGGTACCGCCGACCTCGACGACTTCACCTCCGAGGAGCTAAGCGACAGCGAGGCGAAGCGGCTTCTCTACGCGCAGCGCATCAGATCGAACCGCGGCTTCCCGCCGCCCGATCCCGCGCGCATCGCCCAGATCGCCGCATGGCTCCCGCCCAAACCGCAAGGCCTGGGACATCCCGCATCTGACCGCCAAGCTTGGGACCGCCTCGCGGCCCTGCCGGAAGCCGCCGGAATCCTTCGCGACGCGGAGCGCCGCAGCGGCACACCCCTGCCCGAGTTGCCGGACGCGCTCTATCTCGAATTCACCGCCAACGGCAACCGCCGCAATTACGAGAAGCCTTATGGGCAGCGGAGCCATCAGCTCAGCACGTTGCTCCTCGCGGAGTGCCTCGAATACAAGGGGCGCTTCCTGCCCGCGCTCGAGCGCGCCATTCTCGCGGTCTGCGACGAGCGGAGCTGGACCATGCCCGCGCACGACGGCTCACTCAGCAATTTCAAGGGCACGAAGCTCACCATCGACCTCGGTTCCTCCGCACGCGGCTGGCTGCTCGCCTCGGCCGACGCCTGGCTCGGCGACCGCCTCAGCCCCGCCGTGCGCGGCCGCATCCGCCAGGAAGTGGGTCGCCGCATCCTCACCCCGTATCTCGCCGCCGTGCGCAAAGGCAACCTCGGCGGCAACTGGTGGATGCGCGGCGACAACAACTGGAACGCCGTCTGCTCCGCAGGCACCGTGTGCTGCGCGCTCGCCCTCCTGGATACGCCGGCGGAACGAGCCGAGGTCCTCGCCGCCATGGAGATCTCCAACCCGGTTTTCATCAGCGGCTTCACCGACGACGGCTACTGCAGCGAAGGCATGGGCTACTGGAACTACGGCTTCGGCCATTTCGTGATGATGGGCCTCGCGGTCCGCGCGGCCACGGGTGGGCGCCTTGACATCTTCCAAGGCGAGAAGCTCAAACGCATCGCCGGGTATGCGCACGGGTATCAGATCCAGACCGGCCGCTCCCCCTACTTCGCCGACGGCGGCGGCGGGCCGAGTCAGGAGATCTGGGCGCTCATGCGGCAGGTCTATCCCGACGCCGTCCCTGCCGACGCGCCGCCGTACCCCCTCTTGCGCGGCGGCCCCGCGGTGATCGGCCTACGGGCCTTCGGGCAGGAGCCACCGCCCGCCGAAAAAGGGCAGGAGACGGCGATGCCCATACGGACCTGGTTCGGCAACGCGCAGGTGCTGATCACCCGTTCCACGCTCCCCCAGGGAGAGCCCTTCGGCGCGGCGATCAAGGGCGGGCACAACGCCGAACAGCACAACCACAACGACGTCGGCTCCTACGCCATCGTCCTCAACGACGTCGAGATGATGGGCGACCCCGGCGGCGAGATCTATACCCGCCGGACCTTCAGCAGCGAGCGCTACACGAGCAAGGTGCTCAATTCCTACGGCCATCCGGTGCCCGTCGTGGCGGGCCAGCTTCAGCCGACCGGGCGGAAGTCGGCGGCGCAGGTCGTCGGCCTCACCTTCGAAACCGCGCGCGACCGCCTCGAGCTCGATTTGAAGGCGGCTTACCCGGTGCCGGAACTGGCGGAGCTGCGGCGCGCCTACCTCCACGACCGCACCAACAGCGTCATCGAAATCACCGACACGGTGCGCTTCGCAACGCCTCAGACGTTCAGCACGCCGCTCATTACCTACCGCGAGGTGTTCCGCAAAGACAGCGGCACGCTCTTCCTCCACGACGGCAAGAATTGCGTTGAAGTGCGGATCGCGGCGGAAGGCGGTGCCTGGCGGCTCGATGAAGAGCGGATTGAAAATCCCGGCAAGTCCTCCCTGCGCCGTCTGGCCGTGACATTCGAAGAACCTGTGGCCGCGGCACGCGTGCGGTTCACGGTCACGCCTTGCGCGCTTCCCGAAGGCCTGCCGGCAAGACCGGACAAGCGATAGCAGCGTTTCAGGACGAAAAAACGAAGAAAAAGACTGGGAGAACACACGATGAAGCATTATGTGCTGATAGGGTTTCTGGTGATGGCTGCGGGGTGCGTGTGGGCCGAGGCGAAACGGCCCGTGGATTGGGTGAAGCCGGAGACCGACACCAAGAATTCGCGCTGGATCTACTTCTCGTCCGCTTGCCGTCCGTTCGGAATGGTGAACCTGAGTCCCGACACCAAGACCGAGGGCGACTGGGGCGCGGGCTATGTCTACACAAGCCACGTGGTGCGCTGCTTCAGCCACCTCCACGGCTGGCAGCTTGCAGGACTGCCCGTGATGCCGGTGACCGGCGAGGTCTTCGGCGAGAAAGGACTATCCGGCTACGAATCGGCGTTCTCGCATGACGACGAAGTCATCAAGGCCGGCTATCACAAGGTGCTGCTGAAAAAGTACGGCGTCACGGCAGAACTGACCTCGACCACGCGCGTGGGCTTCCATCGCTACACCTTCCCCGCGAAAGAGACGCGCCGCATCCTGATCGACACCGCCACGCCGTTGATGTACTGCTCGATGATCGGGTCCGAAGCTTCCCCGATGGCCGACCGCACGGGCGTGGAGGGCTGGTTCACGATGGGCAAGACCTCACGCCGGGCCAAGCCGGTAACGGTCTATTTCACGGCGCGCTTCAGCCAGCCGTTTGCCCGGTTCGGCGCATGGAAAGACGGCGCGGTGATGAAGCGCGCGCCCGACCTCGTGGACGGTCCGAACGCGGGCCAGTATGTCGAGTTCAAACCGGGCGCGGAACCCGTGCTGATGAAGGTGGCGCTCTCCTACGCGAGCCTGGACGGCGCGCGCCGCAACCTCGGCGCAGAGCTGCCACACTGGGATTTCGACCGCGTGGTGAAAGAGTCGGCGGACGACTGGAACGCGTGGCTGGCGCGCATCGAGGTCGAGGGCGGCACGGACATGGCCAAGACCAAGTTCTATACGGATCTATGGCATGCGCTACTCGGGCGGCGCATCATGAGCGACGTGGACGGACAGTACCTTGACAACACCGGTGCCGCGCCGCACGTGCGAACCGTGACGCCGACGGCGGACGGCACCATGTTCACGCACCACAACTTCGACGCGTGGTGGGGCTCTCACTGGTCGCTGAACATCCTGTGGCCGCTGGCGTGGCCGGAGGTCACCGACGCGTTCTGCCAGACCATGGTGGACATGTACCGCAACGGCGGGTTGATTCCGCGCGGTCCCGCGGGCGGCGACTATACATACGTGATGATCGGCGACACCGCCTTGCCGGTATTCGCCTCGGCCTATCACAAGGGCATCCGCTCATGGGATATCGAAAAGGCCTACGAGGGCCTGCGCAAGAACGCTTTTCCGGGAGGCATCCGCGACCATGCGGGGTATGAAACGGGCTTCGCCTACGGCGGCGGCATGATTTACTACGTCAACCGCGGTTACGTGCCGGAGGACATTCCGGGCAAGGGCGGCCACCGGCAGGGCGCGGCGATGACGCTGGAGTATGCCTACGAGGACTGGTGCCTGGCACAGCTTGCACGGTCGCTCGGAAAAAGCGAAGACGCCGACTATTTTACGAAACGCTCGCAGAACTACCGCAACGTGTGGGACGCCAAGACGGGCTGGATGCGGCCCCGCACGAAAGAAGGCGGCTGGTACGAACCCTTCACACCGGTAACGGAAGGGTTCGCGGCGAAAGGCTTCGTCGAATCGACCGCGGCGATCTACACCTTCTTCGTGCCGCACGATCCGGCGGGGCTGGCGGAGCTGTTCGGCGGGCAAGAGAAACTGGCGGCGCGGCTGGAAGAGAACTTCAAAAAGGCGGAACCGCGCGGTTTCATCGAGGAACACGGTAAACACGGCGCGGCGTGGGTGGACTACGAGAACCAGCCGAGCACGGGCATGGCGCACCTTTTCAACCACGCGGGTGCGCCGTGGAAGACGCAGTACTGGGTACGCCGCGTGCATGCGGTGAATTTCGCAGAGGCGAATCCCTTCACCGGCTACAACGGCGACGAGGATCAGGGGCAGATGGGCGCGCTGAGCGCCCTGATGCAGATGGGGCTGTTCGCCTTCGACGGCGGCTGCGCCCAGAAACCGATGTACGACATTACCACGCCCGTGTTCGACACGGTCACCATCCACCTGCGACCGGGTTACACGAAAGGAGGCACCTTCGTGATCCGCACCCGGAACAACACGCCGGAAAACGTCTACATCCAATCCGCCTCGCTCAACGGCAGACCGTGGAACAGCTTCCGCTTCTCACACGAAGCTTTCGAAAAAGGGGGTGTGCTGGAACTGGTGCTCGGAAAAGAGCCGAACACGGCGTGGGGATTGGAGGGCAAGTAACCGCCGGAACTCAGTGGGCCTGAACCGGGGTAGCCGCCCAGCGGGCGTAAGCGCCACAGGGCGTCGGCAGAACGCGGGGCGCTCCGGTCAGCAGCATTTCGCCGGACGAGGTGGCGCCGCCGAGCCCGGCCGCTACTTGGCCGAGCACATTCTGGAGCACCACCGGCGAATAGCCCGGCGTGTGCGCGCTAAGCAGGATGAAGAGCGGATCAGGCGTCAGCAGGCTGCGGCAGAGGCGCAGGGTTTCGGGCAGGTCCTTCTCGATCTTGTACATCTCGTTGTTCTGGCCGCGCCCGAAGGTCGGGGGGTCTAGGATCACGGCATCGTAGCGGCGCTCGCGGCGCGTTTCGCGACAGAGGAACTTATGGGCATCGTCCGTAATCCAGCGGATCGGATGGTTTTGGAGACCGTTGAGCGCGGCGTTGTCGCGGGCCCACTGCACCATCCCCTTAGAGGCGTCTAGGTGGCAGACCTCCGCTCCGCCGAGGGCGGCCGCGAGGGTCGACCCTCCCGAGTACGCGAACAGGTTAAGCACTTGCACCGGACGGCGGCGGGACTCGCAGGCGGCACGGACCAGCTCGCGGATCCACAGCCACTGCTCGCGCTGCTCGGGAAAGATGCCGAGGTGACCGAAGTCGGTGCCGGAGAGCTTAAAGGCGATACCGGCGGTCGTGATCTTCCATTCGGCGGGCAAGGCTCCGCGGTTGTGCCACTGATTGCCCTCGGTGCGATCGAACGTGGCATGCGCCTTGGCCCAGAGAGCCTCGGGGAGCGCCGGCGTCCAAGCCGCCTGAGAACAGGGACGAGAAAGCACATAGGACCCGAAGCGTTCGAGTTTCTTACCGTCGCCGCTATCGAGCAGCGCATAGTCTGAAGAAGGATCACGGGAGACGGATTGCATGGCACACGCTCTGACAGGTTAATGCGCCACCAGCAAAAGAATTGCCATGGCCGTGAAAAAGAGCCCCAAAAAGATTTTGACGACCACCAGGTTACGTCTGCTCCAAGCGATGAGCGCCTTGAGCTGCATGCCGCGGTGAAAACAAACAAAGACCACCGCCAACGGCAGCACGAAAAGCAGATTATAGGTGATCAGCAGCACCCAGGAGCAGCAGTCGGAGCTGTCTGTCTTGAGCATGTACATGAGAACCGGGACGTAACTCTGCCCCGTGCAGACGCTCTCGAGCACCGTCACTCCTGCGCCCGTCACGAGCCCGCCGATGACCGGCCCTCCCCAGCCGAGGCGCGTGTTCATAAAGGCGTGTATCCGCTCCTTGATTTTCTTGGGGATTTGCAGCGTCACGTCATCCGGACGCTGCGATTTACGGAAGCGAAACGCGTCGCGGAAAGAAAACACCGCAAGTGGAATCATACACAGGCCAAGCACAATCTCCACGGTCTTTTTGACGACCGAGAAATTCGGCACCTGACGAAAAGCGTACAGGAAGCCAAGCCCCAGCGCCATGTAGACAAAAAACGAAGCTGAAATGAAGGATACCCCGACGAGCAGGCGGGTGCGGCGTGTCGCTTTGGCAACAGCCAATACGCTCATGAAAAAGATCAGCGTAGAGATCGCGCAGGGATTAAAACCGTCCAGAAGGCCCCCCAAGGCGACCACGGAAAAGGTCAGCCCACTCGCCCTCTCCCGCACGGCTTTTTCCGCTGTGCCCTTCCCCTTCTCTTCAAGAGGAGGACGGGGAGCCACCCACTGAGGATCTTGCCGTGCCACAAGCGCCTCGTTCACACGATCGAAAAGCCCGGTGGAAATCGTCTCGTACCCCGAGAGGAACACGGTGTGATCAACCACAATGGAGACGCGCCCGTTTTCGGTATTACCACAGCGTTCCTGATAAGCGACCAGCAATGGAATTGTTTCAGACTGCGTCATGTCGTGGCTGAAGAGCTCATAAAAACTCTCGAATTGGGTGGTAAGCTCAGGGAACACCTCGCGCTTGACGTGCTCGCACTCCGTGCAACCGGGAGAAAAGAAGAGATCGAGCCGCACCTTCTCGGCCATGTCGGCACAAACAGAAGAAACGAGCGATGCCGATAACAGGACACTCAAATAAAGTACCTTAAAACGAAACATAAAAGTTTGGAACTCCCGTTACGGCGCGCGGCTGGTCCATTCGGCAACGCTTCTGACCCGTAAAAATGAAGATAGTAGAGTAATTTAATGGTCTTATGGAATCAATCCTAAAGTTGATTATCTTTAGGCTTGAACCTGACATAAGGAAAAAGCGAAACTAATAAACACTATGAATAAATTTCCTTTTTCCTCTGTCGTGTGCAGTCTCGCGACTGCCGGAATCCTATGCGGCGCCTCGTCACTGTTGGCCGCCGAAGCGTGCGATGCTAAACCTTTCGTCGGACGTTGGGCGCTGACCCTTCCCGGCGGCGGCGCGGGCTGGCTGGGCGTGGAACAACTCTCCTGCGGCGCGCTCAAAGGTTCGCTGCTTTGGGGCGGAGGCAGCGTGCTGCCGGTTCCCGAAACCAAGGTGGAGAACAACACGCTGGTCGTGGTCCGCAAGCACAACGCCAAGAAGGACGGCAAAGACGTGCAAAACACCGAGACCATCACCGCCAAACTCGACGGCGACAGACTGACTTTCGCAAGCCGCACCGTGAACCCGGAGGGCAAGGAGATCGGCAAAAGCGAATTCACCGGCAAGAAGATTGCCGATTTGCCGCCGAAGCCGGAGCTGTCGAAGGTCAAGTTCGGCACACCGATTCCGCTGCTCAACGGCAAGGACATGACCGGGTGGAAGGCCATGAATGAGAAAGCGCCCAATTTCTGGAGCGTGGCGAACGGTCTGCTGAGCAACCGCGTCCAGAAGGGACCGGACGGCAAGAATCTGCACGGCACGAACATCCGCACCGAGCGGGAATTCGAGGATTTCAACCTCAAGACCGAGGTCCGGCTGAACCAAGGGGGCAACAGCGGCATCTACCTGCGCGGCATCTATGAGGTTCAGATGGCTGAGACCTACGGCAAGCCCGTCGACTCGCACAACATGGGTGCACTCTACAGCCGTATCACGCCTTCCGTCGCGGCAGAGAAACCGGCCGGCGAGTGGCAGACGATCGACATCACGCTGGTCGACCGCCACCTGACCGTAACCCTCAACGGCAAGACCATCATCGACAACCAGCCTGTGCTCGGCTGCACCGGCGGGGCGCTGACCTCCGACGAGTTCAAGCCCGGCCCGATCTATCTGCAAGGCGACCACACGGACGTCGATTACCGCAACATGGTGCTTACCCCTGTCGTGAAATAACCGTGGCCGGGCATTTGCCCGCCCTTTTCAACACAAAGAAAACGCTCCCCTCTGGGGGAGCGTTTTTGCTATCTTATTGATTCTTTATTCACGCACAACTTCAGGAGAAAAATATGGCCGAAAAAAAAGCGGGCAACACACAATTGGATGCGGTTCTGAGTCAGATCCGCAAAGAGTTCGGCGACTCGGCCATCATGCGCATGGGTGACGCTGAGGCCTCGAAAAATATTGACGTCATTCCGACCGGTGCGCTTTCTCTGGATTTGGCTCTCGGCGTCGGCGGCTTGCCGCGCGGCCGGGTGGTCGAAGTCTACGGCCAAGAGTCCTCCGGCAAAACCACGCTCGCCCTGCATATCATCGCGAATGCCCAAAAGGCCGGCGGACTCGCCGCTTTCGTCGACGCGGAGCACGCCATGGACCCCAATTACGCCCGCCGCGTCGGCGTGAACCTCGACGACCTGCTGGTCTCGCAGCCTAACTCCGGAGAGGAGGCGCTCACCATCACCGAGCAGCTCGTCAAGAGCGGCGCGCTGGACGTGGTGGTCGTGGACTCCGTGGCGGCCCTCGCGCCTCAGGCGGAACTGGACGGCAACATGGGCGATTCGCACATGGGCCTGCAAGCGCGCCTCATGTCCCAAGCCATGCGCAAGCTCACCAGCGCCATCTCTCAGACCAAAACGCTCTGCCTCTTCACCAATCAGGTGCGCGACAAGATCGGCGTCATGTTCGGCAACCCCGAGACCACCCCCGGAGGCAAGGCGCTCAAGTTTTACGCTTCGGTGCGACTCAACGTGCAGCGCATCGGCGCGATCAAGGATCCGTCCGGCGCGGTGATCGGTAACCGGACACGCGTTAAGGTCGTCAAGAACAAGGTCGCACCTCCCTTCACCGAAGCAGAATTCGACATCCTCTACGCCCGCGGCATCTCGTGGGAAGGCTCGGTACTCGACGCCGCACTCGCGCGTAACGTCGTGGCCAAGCGCGGTTCGTGGCTAAGCTTCGGCACCGAGCAGATCGGCCAAGGCGCGATCGCCGCGACCGAGTTCCTGCGCACCCATCCCGAGATCGTCGCCCAGATGATCGAGAAGATCAAAGCCGAGCCTGTCCTTGCGATCGGCAAAGCCAAACCCGCGGCCGACGACGCGGAATAACCCCTTCATTATTACGGGCGAAGGCTTCTTCACCCCTACTGAACAACTCACCCATGAAACTCACTGCTGACCAACTCCGCGACAAGTATCTCAAGTTCTTTGCGTCGAAAGGCCACGCCGTCATCTCCGGCGCCTCGCTGATCCCTGAAAACGATCCGACCGTGCTCTTCACCACGGCCGGGATGCACCCGCTTGTGCCCTATCTCTTGGGCGAGCCACATCCGGCGGGAAAGCGCCTGACCGATGTGCAAAAGTGCGTGCGCACCGGCGATATCGATGCGGTCGGCGACTCCTGCCATCTGACGTTCTTCGAGATGCTCGGCAACTGGTCGCTCGGCGAGTACTTTAAGAAAGAGGCTATCGCCTGGTCGTACGAGTTCCTCACCAAGGAGCTGGGCTTCTCACCCGACCAGCTCAGCGTCACGGTGTTCCAAGGCGAAGGAAACGTGCCGCGGGACGATGAATCAATCGCCATTTGGAAGAGCCTCGGCATTCCCGAGTCGCGCATTTACGCTCTGCCGAAAGAGGACAACTGGTGGGGCCCCGCCGGAACCACCGGCCCGTGTGGCCCCGACACCGAGATGTTCATCGACACCGGCAAACCGGCCTGCGGTAAGATATGCCGTCCCGGCTGCCACTGCGGCAAGTACATCGAGATCTGGAACGATGTCTTCATGCAGTACAACAAAACCGCAAACGGCACCTACGAACCGCTCAAGCAGAGCAACGTCGATACCGGCATGGGCGTGGAGCGCACCATCTGCATGATGAACGGCTACACGACCGTTTACGAAACCGAACTTTTTGCTCCGCTCATGGCAAAGATCAAGGAACTCTCGACGTCGCGCCCAGGGAACGAAGAAATCGCCGTGCGCGCTGAGCGCATTATCGCCGACCACATGCGCACCTCGGTCTTCGTCCTTGGCGACCCCAAAGGCGGCGTCAAGCCTGGCAACGTCGGCGCGAACTACGTGTTGCGCCGCCTCATCCGCCGCTCGGTGCGTTACGCCAAGCTGCTCGGTATCGGCACCGGCTACACCCGCGCTCTGGCTGAGATCATCATCGCGAACTACGGCCACGTCTATCCCGAGTTGGAGAAGAACCGCGAGACCGTCATCACCGAACTCGTAGCCGAGGAAGAGCGCTTTGAGAAGACTCTCCACGCCGGACAGAAGGAGTTCGACAAGGTTGCAGAGGCTCTGAAGATGCATGGCCAGGCCACGCTCTCCGGACGCACGGCGTTCAAGCTCTACGACACCTACGGATTTCCCCTGGAGTTCACCGAGGAACTGTGCCTGGAGCAAGGCCTCGCCGTGGACCGCGCCGGCTATGAAGAGGCCTTCAAGAAGCATCAGGAGACCTCTAAGCAGGGCGACGCCACCTTCAAGGGCGGCTTGGCCGATAACACGGTAGCGACCACGCGCCTGCACACAGCCACGCACCTGTTACACAAAGCGCTTCAGACCGTCCTGGGCCCGCACGCTTTGCAAAAGGGATCGAACATCACGCCCGAGCGTCTGCGCTTCGATTTTTCGCACCCCGAAAAGATGACGCCCGAGCAGATCCAGCAGGTCGAGGATATCGTCAACGAGCAGATCAAGCGCAACCTCCCGATCTCGGTCACGACCATGACCATCGAGGACGCCAAGGAAAAAGGCGCAACCGCGCTTTTCGCCGCCAAGTACGGCGAGCAGGTGAAGGTCTTCACCATGGGCGACTTCTCGATGGAGGTTTGCGGTGGCCCGCACGCCAACAACACCGGTGAACTGGGCGGCTTCAAGATCCAGAAAGAGGAATCGTCCTCCGCCGGTGTCCGGCGCATCAAGGCCGTGATTATGAACGTGGTGTAAGGCGAGGACGGCTGCGAACTCCCAAAGTCCGGCAACGCGTGTGCCTTTTCGCGAGAGCGCAGAAAACACCGACTCATATTCGGTCAGCCGTGTCCGTTCATTCACGGGCGCGACATCCTAGTAAAAACGCAAACGGGCGGCTTTCACGGGAAATCAAGAGGTGTCGGCCTTGGCCCCACCTCTTTTCGATCTTTTATAAGGTCGTCGAAGTTCTGAACTTCTTGTGTTCCCGTAAAACGAAAACGCCGTCCACGCTGACGCGGGAACGGCGTTCCATGAAACACGCGACTGCTAGCGCTTACTTCGCGATGACGCGGACCATCTCCAACACCTTGTTGGAATAGCCCCACTCGTTATCGTACCAGCTCACGATCTTGGCGAAGGTCGAATCCAGCATGATGCCGGCGTCGGCGTCAAAGATCGAGGTCTTGGCCTCACCGCGGAAATCGGTCGATACAACCTTCTCTTCGGTGTAGCCGAGGATACCCTTCAACTCGCCCTCGGAAGCTTCCTTCATCGCCGCCTTGATGGCGTCATAGGTCGTCTCTTTCGCGAGCACGACGGTCAGATCGACGACCGACACATCGGAAGTCGGGACGCGGAACGCCATGCCCGTGAGCTTCTTATTCAGCTCGGGGATCACCTTGCCGACGGCCTTGGCCGCGCCGGTGCTGGAGGGGATGATATTCTCGAGGATGCCGCGGCCGCCGCGCCAATCCTTCATCGAGGGACCGTCCACCGTCTTCTGCGTCGCGGTAGCGGCGTGCACGGTGGTCATCAAGCCCTTGACGATGCCGAACTTGTCGTTCAGGACCTTGGCGATCGGAGCCAGGCAGTTCGTTGTGCAGGAGGCGTTCGAGATGATCACTTCACCGGCATACTTCTTGTCGTTCACACCATAGACGAACATCGGGGTGTCGTCCTTCGACGGGGCCGACAGGATCACTTTTTTCGCGCCAGCGGTGATGTGCTTGGTGGCCGTCTCTTTGTCAAGGAACAGGCCGGTCGACTCGATCACGATGTCGGCACCGACTTCGTTCCACTTCAGCTCAGCCGGATCCTTCACAGCCGTGAGGCGGATCTTCTTGCCATTGACGATCAGGTTGGTGCCTTCGACGGCAACATCGCCCTGGAACTGGCCATGGACCGAGTCATACTTCAGCATATAAGCCAAGTAATCCGGGCTCAGCAGATCGTTGATGCCGACGATCTCGATATCCTTCGAAAAGTTCTTGATCGCCGCGCGGAACACCATACGGCCGATGCGGCCGAAACCATTGATACCAACCTTGATTGCCATTTCTTTATCTCCTTCGCTGTTTTGAGGACATCTAAAAACCAACGCCCCTTGCATGAATGGTCAATGATGATACCCATTCCTCTCCCCTGCGTCAACCGCGAAAGAATGTCGATTCGATGCTTGTTTATCGATTGAGCCATGCCGCTGGCCGATTTATTTTTTCTTCTTGTTGTTGTGCACGTCCATTCGCGGCTCATACGGCGCGACCCCATAGAACGGTATGGCATGCCCCACGGCGACGGCCAGTTTTTGTCGAACGATCACCTCAGCCTTGTCCGCAACATCGTCCCGATCACGGTCCTCACGAACATCCTGCTTCTGGTCCACAACCGCAACGCGATGGCCGCGGCCAAAGCCCCTAGCAGGCGTCTTCAGAATGCGCTCCTCCTCCGCCTTTTCTTCAGCGAGCAAACGCTCTTCGCGGATTTTCGTCTGGACGAGCAGCTTATCGGCGGCTTCGCGGCTAATGGCCGTGTTCATGACCTTAAGCGTGCGCTGTTTGATACGGGTGGAGGGAAACGCTTCAACATTAATCGCTTTCGCCCACTCAGCTTTAGCTTCGCTGACCACCTTCGGATAAACCTTGGACTCCTCACTCAACTCGGCCTCGATTTTCCGCTTTTCCTCCTCGGTGCAGACTTGGAAGCTCGCATTACCGCGCAAATCCGTCATCCTTGCCACCATGAACAACTCCGCGAACAGCGATTCGGTCATGCCAACAAACAGGAGAACCGAGAAGGTACAGGTCGAAAACAAGTTCATTTCATTCCTCCATTGAGCGACCCATTCACGTGTTTGATAAAAACGTCCGACGGTTCAAGTTTATTGCCGGAGCGGGATGAAAACGCAGGCGCAGGTCCGTGGTACTGTGGTTTTCTTTCCCTGCCTGTCAGAAAGACACATGGGGTTCGCTGTTCTACCGCGAACCTTGTGTGCGGGACAATTACGACTTGATATTAACGACACCAACATGTTACATTTTATTTGTAATGTGAATCGTTTGACATTTCTGTTTCTGTCAACCGGTGGACGGTATCAACTTAAAACGTTTGCTTTAGACGGCAAACCAAGCATGGAGGTAACAGTGAATAAAGGTGTTGTTTTAACGTCAATCTGCCTGGTGTCACTCGTTGCGTCGGCGCAGTCCTACGACAGCAACAGATACAGCAAGTCGTCAACCTCCATTTTCACTCCGGGGTATCATTGGTTCCAGAATCGCGTCTCGGATTTCTGCGATATTTTTCACGCCGGACTGGGCCTGACACACGAAAATCCGGTAACCGGGCCACTGACCCCCAGCATCGGCCTCCATGCCCAACTGACTGACTACGGACATTTGGGATACATCGTCTTTGCCGGCGGAACGATGGAAATGGAAGGCCGCGGTTTCGGCATGTATCCGGAGTATCGGGAAATAGGAGGTTTCGGACCTTGGAAAACCTGGACCGCCAACCAGCAGTCGGACATGGTGAGTTTCTACAAGGATCCGAAACGGAGCTTGGGGTGGGCCTCGCGCATGAAGGGCATCGAGTCGTACAACGACGACTCCGCGCACGTGGTGATCCACACTGACCCGGACCGCGACTCAACAACTTGGAACAACCATCCCCGCGGCTGGCACAACTTCGCTTATACCGGACTTGAGGTCGCTCTCCCCATCGGCATCCCCTACACCCCGCTTGATACCCACCTGGGCATTACAGCCCGCGCCGGCATCGACACTTCGCAAATCGCGGATTTCCTGCTGGGCTTCATCGGCATCGACTTCTGGCACGATGACCTGCGAGCTTCCGACGTTTCAAAGACGAAGTAAAGCGTCTATTACATCCTTGCTTTTTCAACGCGCGCCACGGCTTTCCGGGGCGCGCTTTTTTTGGAAAGAGCACTTCGTCAGAATCTGTGGGTCGACAACGTGGATCTGACGGCATGGACGCGGAAGGACCGCTTGCGGCCGGGCGGCGCATGTGCTTCGACGAGAGGACTACTCCAGCCGCACCCAAACGAAATCAAGCTTTTCGGGTACTGCGACGGCCAGCGTACCGTTCACGACCTTCGCAGAGCCACGACCTCCAACAACGGTAGCGCGCGTCGCGCCCGCCACCAAACCGTCCAGCGGCAGCGCATACTCCGCTTTCGCGTTCAACTCGCGAAAAAGCAACGCGTAGCCGCCGCCCATGCCGTCCGCCGCAGCAGAGACGAAGCCGGTCCACGCCACGCCGTCGGGGGCAGCGCCGACCGGCACGATCGCCCCTCCGTGCATCCGTGCGCGCTCGGCTTTCCATGCCGCCACGAGCGGCCGCATCTGTGCCGCGAATTCCGGCGGCAGATTGGAGACTTCAAACCATCCCAACGGGCTGGCCATCATCGCGACGGCGAACAGCGTATCAGGTTTGTACAGAGACGGGGCCAGGGGATCATCCGGATACTTATCGGTGTTGCGCGTGTTATTGAGAACCTCGATGCGAAGACGTAGCGGATCGACCGTTTGCGACAGCATCCACAGGTTGCGCAGCGTTTGGTGCGGCCAGTAGCGGTGAAAGTCGGTATAGCGATTCTCCACAAAGAGTGGGCCGATGTCCGGCAGGCCGAAATAACCGGGACGGATTTCCGCCGTCACATCGAGGTCAAAGGTAATCGCGCCGTTCGAGCCTTCGAGCATGCGGTCAAACATCGCACGCTGGCGGCGGAGCGACTCGACGTTGAGAGTCTTCATCGAATCCATCTTAAAAAAATTGATGCCCATGCTGCGATGAAACCCCAACAAGTGGTCGGCATCCTTCTGCCAATTGGCCGCGTCATTGCTGGAGTCGGGCCCGAACCAGAGACCGAAATTCAAGCCCTTGTCGCGCGCGGCCTTGACCACCTTTTCCAGCCCGTTCGGGAAGCGCGCGGGGTCCGCGTTCCAGAAGTTCGGGTCCGCCGCCCAGTAACCGTTCCAGACGCCCTTGCCGCGCGCGGCCACCGAGTTCGCCGAGCGGCCCTTTTGCCAGCCGTCGTCAATCTGTACCACATCCACACCGAGCGCCGCGCCGGCATCGATCTCCTTGAGCAGGAAGGCCTCGTTGATACGCGCGTCGCGAGAGCGGTCACCCCACGTGTTGCTAAGGAAGAGTCCGTCGCGCCCCGGACGAAACTCGCGCAGGCATCGTTGGAACGCATGCAGCGCGCGGGTGCTTCCGATTCGTCCGCCCCGGTAGCCGAGAACCGCCACCGGATAGCCGTTAAAAAACGCAGCAACCGCACGCGCGCCGGGACTGACATTGAAGTCGACAGCCTCTTTATCCTGCCGCGCGTGCGGCAGCGGCGCGAGTTTGAGAAACGCGAGACCCGTACCGTCAATGACGTTCTCGGCGGTCAGCACGCAGCCCTGAACACCGAACTTCGCCTCGTTGAGCATCAGCATCCATTCGCGCTCGGAAACAAGTTCATTATGGTTGTCGGTTTGGTCCATCAGCGTCACCTGCGTGACGCGCAGGTGCTGCGGCCCCAGCGCCAAGGTTTCCGCACCGGCAACGGCTGTGGCGACATTTTTCTGCTGAGCATCCACCTCGATGCCACTGGCCTGCGCGTCTTTCAGACCCTTGCCGCCAGCCTCGCTGTCCAGACGTTCGATCAGCACGCCCGCCGCAGCCGGAAACACCCACAGAGATACCCGTTGCGTTCGCTGACCCTTCGCTGCAACCTCCAGACGAACACCTTCCGCGCCCACGATACTGCGGCGTCCGATGGAGGACTTGACCTCCAGAACACCGTTCACCTTGGCTTTACGAACCGAGCCTGAGAGCCATTCGATGTCGGGATTTTTAAGCAAGAACGAGACAGGCGTGAGCCCCGTTTCGCCCGCCACCCAAACGCGCTCGAACACCGCGTTGCCGACGGTGAGACGCCCCTCCGCCCACTTTGCATAACATCCCTTGAACTCCATCTCTTCAGCCAGTGCGACAAATGACGTAATCTGCAAGAATGCGAGCACACCAAGACGTATCTTTTTGTTCGCCATGTTCTTTTTCCTTAATAAGCAACCCAACACACTGACAGAAGGGCTTGTTATGGATCACCGCCAAACAGCTCAGTCGGCAATCCGTCCGATCGCTTCATCCACGAGAGAATACCAAGTTTCAGCCGAGCCGAATAACAGGAATTCCCGGATTTTGCCAAGTCCCAACCCCTCTGGCACTCCATTTGCCCTGAAAACACACTTGACCGGCAAACAAGCATAACCTACCCTATAAACGATTCTCAAAGTGTGTATGGCGACTGGGAGCAACCCGCGTCATCCGCTATCAGAAAAACAACAAAGGAGCCTTAAATGAGCAACACCTCGTCGGTGCCGTCCTATTTGGAATGCGCCAAGCCCAATCCGGGCGCGAACCGCGCGCCTTGGTACAAGAACACCGCCCCGACCTATGCGGGCATCTTCCTGTGGTTCGTGTTCTGGTCCTATTCTCTGGGCTCGGGGACTCCCGGCGGGATGCTCTCAGCCGGCGTCGGCGTGGCGCTCGGCAGCGTGTTGGTCGCAGCCCTGCTCTGCCATTTCGGCTTCTACTACCTGCCCGCACGCTTCGGTCAGAAGACCGGGCTGCCGCTCTATATCGTCGGCTCTTCCACGTTCGGCGCGACCGGCGGCTTCCTTCTGCCGGGATTCCTGATGGGGCTGTTACAGTTCGGCTGGCTCGCGGTCAACATTTTCGGTTCCTCCATGGCGCTAAACCAAATGTTCGGCTTCAAGGGCATCCCCCTTTACATCGTGATGGCGATCTGGGGCATTGCGGCGGTCGTGGCTGCGCTCAAGGGTATTCAGTATGTAGCCAAGTTTTCCACCTACTTGCCGCTGATCCCCGCCGCGATTCTGCTCGCTCTCATCGCCAAGACCATCGGCGGCCTCGGCAGCTTCTCCCCTGACATTCTGGTGGCGGCCTCTTCTGCCGCCCTGGCCCGCGAGACCGGCGCGGTCGTGGCTAAGGGCATGGGCGCCGGGGCGGTCTTCGCTTTCGCGCTGACCTATATCGTCGGGTTCTTCGCCACAGCCGGTGCGGCGGGCGTGGATTTCGGTACCGGCTCCCGCAACAAGAACGACGTCTCGATGGGCGGCCTGTTCGGTGTGGCGCTAGCCATCTTTCTGACCATCGGCGCGGCGATCCTGATCACCGCCGGCTACTACGGCACGGAAGCGGGCAAAGCCGCCCTGGCCGCAGGCACTGTGGACCTGAACCCGATGAACCTGATGAGCAAAATCTTCAACGACAGCATCGCCAAATGGTTGGCCTTCGCTTTGGCGATCACCGCCTTCCCGAGCGCCTGCTTCTCCTCGCTGATCGCGGCCAACTCGATCAAGACCACCCTGCCCAAGGTCAACCCGTGGATTTCCTGCGGCATCGGCTGCGTCGTCTCCATCGCTCTCGCCGTCAGCGGCGTGGCTGGCAAGTGCATTGCGGTATTCGCCTTCATCGGCGCTTCGTTCGGGCCGATCTGCGGTGCGATCACCATGGAATACATTCTGAGCAAGGGCCGCTGGAGCGGACCGCGCGCGGCCTTTAACCCCGCCGGCTGGATCGCCTGGGCCGTCGGCTTCGCCATCGGCGTGCAACCTAACTTCGCCGCCCAGTGCGGGTTCACGATTCCGGCGGCACCGGTCGTCGCCTATGTCGCCGGCGCGGTCATCTACGCGCTGCTCTCGAAGATGCAGACGCCGGTTCTGCCTTATCCGCAGGCCAAGCAGCAAAGCGCCGACTAAAAGCGACGGAACAGGCAGATCTGCCAGATCTCTGTCCCAGAATACTCCGCAGAACGAATCCGTTCTGCGGAGTATCGTTTTCAAGCCTCGTGTCCATTGCGCAAAACCGCACCTTTTTTTGCGCAATACCGACTAGTTGCGGTCCGGCGGCAATGCTATAATAATTTCAAATTTGCTTATATGGCGTGTTGTGACGAAAGGAAAGCGGTTATGAAGATGCGTTATTTTCTCATGCTGATGACCTGTGCCTCCCTACACTTATGCTCGAAGGCAGACACGCTCGTTGCGGCCGGCGCCACCCTGTCGGTCACAAATGTCGAGGAGCTCGGCTTTTCACCCATTCAGCTCGGAGAGGCCTCAACGCTGGCCTTTGTCGGAGCGTCTGCGGGAACGGGCGGTTTGAACGAATACACGCGCACCGGGGCGGGAGGTATCGGCACGCCGGGCATCACGAGCTACGGAACATTGACAAGGATCACAACCAACGCCTTTTGGGCGGGCACCAATTTTGTGACGAACAACGTCGAGTACATCTATACGGGACGCTGGCACATTCCTGCAGACGGCCTCTACAGCGTCTATGAGCATATCGATGACGCCGCGCTCATTGCCGTCGACGGACGAACCCTTCTGGTGAACAGCCAGTACAACGCACCCACCTGCGTACGCAACATTGCGCTGACAGCGGGTTGGCATGACCTCGAGCTGCGCCTCTTCAACAATGCCTTCGGCGGCGGCATCATGTCGACCAACCTGGCGAGCGGACTGCTCTTCAGCCCCAGCAACGACCTGATCAGCGTGACCAACCAGACCAACGCCTATCCCTTCGCGGACACCGGCGACGGCAGCACACTCCTTTCTGTCCACAACGGCTGGCTTTTCCAAAAACTTTTTGTGGCTAACCAAGCGACCCTTGACCTCAGCGCCCACGGCATGGACGTGCCGCTGTCGCTGACCGCAAGCCTGCTGCCCGCCTACACTGCCAGCGGCGCCAAGCTGACCGTCGCGGGCGGCACCGGCGAACTGTATTTTGGCACGCCGAATCAGGGCGCGCAGTTCACTCCTTTCAATGCCGACGTCGCCTTTACCGGCGTTGCAGCTCCCGTCGGCGTCACGTTCCGCGACTTCTCGACCTTGATCACGGTCCCGACCTCCTGCGCCTGGCGCGTCGCCAACAACGCAACCATCGCGCTCTACGGCACGAACTTATTCGGTTCCGGCGACATCGTGCTCACCAACTACAACGTCTACCTCCTCTCGCCATTCGCAGCCGCCCCCGAGGCGGTGGTCCGCGTGCAAGGCACCAATCTGACGGCAGCACTCAAGCCCTGCTCCGTGGACTCGAACGGGTGGTGGACAGGATGGCCCATCACGCTCACCAACGACGTCGCGCTTGAAGGGACCGGCTCGACGGCCCTCTTCCCGATCAACGTCGACCTGTATATGCAGGGAAAAATCACCGGAACCGGCACGGTCACCAAGACCGGCAACGCCCGCACAGAAATCCTCGAGCCCAGCACCTTCGTCGGGCCTGTTTCCTGCTCCGACTTAGGCACCTTCGTCTTCCGCTCCGACACTGCGGGCCACTCCAATAACACCGTCACAGTCGGCGCAGGCTCGACGTTCGCATTCTACCCGACCGGCTACGGAACGACCGACACGACCGCGTGGATCCAAACGCTGCGCGGCGGCGGCATCTCCGGTAAAGTCTTCGTGCCCGCCCGGCAGACCCTGACTGTGGACTATCTGGAGGGCGCGCTGAAGATCGAAGGCGCAGGAGCCTCCCTGCATATCAACACGCTGGGAACAAACGCCGTCCTCTCCGTCACGGGCCAGATGGCCGTGACCCTGGATTCCGCCGCGCCGGGCGCCTCCCTGACTCTGGCCGGGCCAGCCACTCCGCTGTCCGTTACCGGCTCCGGCGTCACACTTGACGCGCTGACCTTGACATCCGGCACGGTGCCGATCAGGGGCGACTTCACTGTCAACCTGTTGGGCGGAGGCGGCACGCTCCTCAAGCAAGGCTCGGAGACGCTGCGGGTCCTCTTCAGCACCAACACCGCGGGCGTCAAGGTCGATGCGGGCCAGTTGGTCCTCGCACCGCCCGCGCCCGAAACCGTGCTCGGCAGTTTGCCGGCCCTCTGGCTCGACGCCACGGCCAGCAACGTCTTCACGCAGTACAAGAGCTATGCGTTCACCAACGGGTTCATCAACATTGAACGATGGAACGACCGCCGTCCGGGAGCACCCTATTATGGCTTCAACAGCCGCGGAAACGACAACCAACAAGTCTACCCCTACGTGATGACCGACAACCAGAACGGCTTGCCCGTGGTCTCCATGGGGTCCTACCAACTCATCCTTTCGCCTCCTTACATCGGCCCAGAAGGAGGTGGCATCGAGGCCCGCCGCCTGCCGCTCTCCACCAATCTCTATCCGCAATACGCAGTCATGATGTTCGGCAGCCAGCAAGGCGGCGGCGCGGCGGTCCTCGGCGGCGACCCGACCTTCAACCGCGCCGGCGGGAACTCCAACGACTTCCGCAATCCAGCCACGCCGATCCTGACAAACGCCGGCATCGCCGTCTGGACCAACGGCGTCGCCGTGACCGCGACCAACACCGGCTTCAGCGGCGGCTACCAGATCCTCTCCGTCAACACCAAGGGACTGCCCGTCAACGCGCTCGGCTGGCGCATCGACAACACGACAGCCGGCGGACAGAACTACGGCGAAGTGTTACTCTACACCAACGCTCTGACCCTCCTCCAGCGCATGACGGCCGAAGCCTACCTCGCCGCCAAGTGGGGCCTCCCCTACCCGTATGTCACACCGCTCGCGACAGCCACCGTGGCCGCCGGCGCCACCTTGGAGATTGGCGGGGCCTTCTCCATCGAAACCCTCTACGGCGCGGGCAATCTCACTGTCGCCACCGCATCGGCCTTCACGCTCTCAGGCCTCTTCACAGGAACGGTGACGCTCAGCGGAGGTTCTGCGCTCTCCATCCCCGACCTCCCCGCGCCGCCCGGCGACGAGGCGGTGCCCGCCTCCAGCCTAACCGGATGGTACGACCCCTCGCTCACCAACCGCATCGTGCTCGGCGGAGCCTACACGCCCTCGCGCCCCCTGAACATTGCGGCGGTCTACGACCGGACAACCACCAGCCGCTATCTGCTCGGCACCTGCCCGTCCGACATGAGCTTCGACCGCCGTCCCTACCTGGCCGTCACCAACGGCCCGTGGGGCACACCGATCCACTGGCTCGATTACACCAACGTCTACTCGGGGGACCTGCAAGGCAACACGCTACGCATGTACCGCGACCCCGCTTACATCGGCACATCAGACACCACCCACGTGACGCCCACCAATGTCCAGTCCGGATTCATCGTGCTCGACAGCTCGCGCGGAGCCGGAGTCCCCATTACCTATAACGTTACAGCCAGCTCGGTCGTCACACGAGACAACCCCCAATCCTATACCTCCCCCATTTGGGGCACCAACACGACCTGGTCTCTGAAAAGCGGCCAAACCTATCTCGACGGCGTTTCGGTCAACGGTGCTGGACGCGGCTACAACGGCACCACAGAAGTGCTTTCTTTCGTCGCGACCAACACCTTCCAAGCCGCCTTCTTCGGCTATTACGGCGGCAGCGACGGCGCAAACGCGCCGAAGAACCGCGAGCGCCTGGGCGAGATCATTCTCTTCGAGTCGGCGCTGAGCACCAACACGCGCGCCGGGATCGAGGCTTACCTGATGAAGAAATGGCTGGGCAAGGTCCGCTCCGGCTTCAGCGACGCCACAGCCGCCACGGTTACCGGTTCAGGAACCGTCACCGCCGTGTTGCCTCAACAGCTACCCGCGTTGTCCGAGTCCTTCACCGGCACCGTCGCGCTCACGGGCACTGCGTTTGACTACACCCTGACCACAAACACAACGGGGCAGTATGTAGTGACACCTGTCACCGTAATCCCGGGCGGGCTAACGGTAGCCGCGTCCGGAGCGGTCAACGTCACGTTCGGCGTGCGTCCTCCTGCCGGAACATACACACTCATTCGTTACGAGAGCGTCACCGGACAAGGTTTCATAAACTGGACGCTGACAACCGCGGGAAACCTCCCGACCAGCTCCGTCAAGCTGGTGCCGACCGGAACCGCGCTGAAGCTCAGAATCACTTCTCCGGGCACCTTGTTCATGGTTCATTAACGCCGCCCCATTTACGCAAAACTGATAGTTATTATGCGCAAAACCCGGTAGTATCCGGCGAGGCGCTCACGTACGATATACCTTGTCGCCCGACGTAACGAAGTCGCCGCGTGCCACCCTTGCGGAGAAAGGTGGCGCGTGGCCTCCGGCTACGCACATGGAGCAGACATGAGGTTTTCAACATGCCCACAAAGATCGACCCCTCCTCGTTAAGAATCACCGACGTGCGCTTTGCCGATATCGACGGCGCGCCCAAGCGCTGTACGCTTATCAAGATTTACACCAACCAAGGCCTGATCGGCTACGGCGAGGTGCGCGACGCCTCCAGCCGCACGTACGCGGCGATGCTCAAAAGCCGCATCCTCGGCGAGAACCCCTGCAACGTCGAGAAGATCTTCCGCCGCATCAAACAGTTCGGAGGGCATTCGCGACAGGCTGGCGGCGTGTGCGGCATTGAGGTCGCGCTTTGGGATCTCGCGGGTAAGGCGTGGGGCGTGCCCGTGTGGCAGCTTCTCGGCGGCAAATTCCGCGACACGATCCGCATCTACTGCGACACCGACTCCGAAGGCGGCGGACGCGACATGGGCCGCGCGCTGAAAGAGCGCATGGCCCAGGGCTTCACCTACCTCAAGATGGATCTCGGAATCGAACTACTCATGGACAAACCCGGCTGCCTCAGCGCACCCGGCGGTTTCCTTGAAACCATGCGGCATTACAAGAAGACGGTCTTCGCCACACCGCACGGCTCAATCGACCCACGTGCCATGCGCGGGGAAGCTTATGAACTCTTCAGCACGGCACATCCCTTCACCGGCATCCACATCACGGAAAAGGGGCTGGATTTTCTCGAGAACTACATGGCCGATGTCCGCGCCGAGATCGGCTATGAAATCCCGCTGGCGATCGACCACCTCGGCCACATTCCGCTTGAAAACTGCATCAACCTGGCCCGGCGCCTAGAAAAATTCAACCTCGGCTGGATGGAAGATCCCGTGCCGTGGCAGATGACCGAGCAGTACGTGCGGCTGGCGAATGCCACCACCACGCCCATCGGCACCGGGGAGGACATCTACCTTAAAGAGAACTTCCTGCCGCTGTTCAAAGCCGGCGGCATCGCAGTGGTCCATCCCGACGTGCTCACCGCTGGCGGCATCCTGGAGACCAAGAAGATCGGCGATCTGGCCGAGGACTACGGCGTGGCCATGGCGATCCACATGGCCGAGAGCCCGATCGCCTGCATGGCCGCGGTTCACGTGGCGGCGGCAACGCGCAACTTCACCGCCCTGGAAGTTCACTCGGTGGACGTGCCGTGGTGGGAAAACCTCGTGACCGGCCTGCCGAAGCCGCTGATCAAGGACGGCTTCATCGCCGTGCCGGACGCGCCGGGCCTTGGCATTGAGGCGCTGAACGAGGAGCTCATCAAGGAGAAGTGCCACCCGCAGTTCCCCGAGCCCTGGGCCTCCACCGACCAGTGGGACGCCGAATGGGCCAACGACCGCCAGTGGAGTTGAGCGGAGAGAGAAGGCTCTAGACTGTAGGCTATTGGCTGTAGGCCGGCCCAACCAGAAGACGCGGCGCTACGCCGCGTCTCTTTTTTGACGACGGCCGGAAGTCACGGGGCGCGCGTCCGCCGCGCCCCTTACGCCTCCCGACTCAACCGGCTCAAAAGACTCGAAGCAAGGTGCCGGAACTGTAGGAGTAAGCCGAGAGCTGATAGCCTCCCGCGCCATCCGGCGTGGTTTTCAGCCCGACAGGACCAGAGACCTCGCCATTCAGCGTGAATGTCATCTGATTGGCAGGCGGCAGGCTCAGGCTGGTCCCGTTGACAAAGGGAATGCCGGCCTTGAACTCGGCCTCGGTATAGCCCGTCAGCGCGACCGTCGCTCCCTGAGCCATGGTCAGATTGGCAATGCGCAAGAGTGCCGAGCCGGTGGCTTTATCTTTGGCCAGGATACTACCGCTCTGAAGGGTCACACGTTCCACCGTGCCGGTGCCGCTCAAGGACGCCGTGCCCGGAACAATCAGCGCCTTGCCGGCAGCCAACTGAACCGTCCCGTCAACCCGTGAAGCCGAACCGATCCCCAAGGTAAAGTCCTGGTTGCGGTTGTGAAGATCCAGCAGACCCGCGCCATCAATCTGTACGCCACCTTGCAGCGTCACCAGTCCGCTGCCGCCCAGTTCGACCTCGCCCCTCTCAACCGCAACGGGGCCGGTGAAGGAAGTGGTACCGTTGACAAGAAACTTGCCGACGCCTTTTTTGGTGAGCTTGCCATGTTCGCCCGGCGCATCCGGCAGTTCCAACGCGGTCCCAACGTCATACCCTGCCGAATCAACCACCAAACCGCGGGCCGTCAAAACATGCACCATTAGATTGGTCCTGTTGTTTTCGATGAAGGTGCTTGTATCGCTTTGACGCGCTTCAAGTGTTCCGCCATCGAAGGTGACCTCAAGATGACCATGCCAGCCCCGCAACTGTTTGACTGAGAGAACGCCATTCACCAGACGGACCTCGCCCGTTCCCACAGCCGTATCCGCCAGATAGGAAACGCCGAAAACATTCAGGCGTCCGCCATTCATAATGATCTTAGAGACCGCCGGGGTCGCGCCGCCACCGGGCCCGATCCGCAAAATCTCCGCGTCGATCTGGCCGCCGGTCATTTCAAGGACGCATTTGCCGACCGAACCGATGTCAAGGTACCCATCGGCTGTGTTCGTGCCACCGAAAACGTTCAGGTACCCGCCGCTCATATCGATTCTAGCCGTTGAACC
>JAEAMG010000528.1_pt1 | contig 41620 bp, 27 predicted proteins | sample 8958741 | NCBI WGS metagenome assembly JAEAMG01 (sample SAMN16933256, study PRJNA681125) | bioreactor sludge metagenome | isolation source: anaerobic bioreactor treating anionic surfactant - SDBS | place: India: Bengaluru | collected 2019-02-28 | reverse complement strand
CCGCGTTGCTCAGTGTGAGCCCGAGATTATCCCATGCGTTGCATTTCGCTGCCGGCGTTACTCTTCCGCGCAGACCGCCTGCAAGCCGTGTTGCTCCAGCAGGCGCCTGGCGGCTGCGATGACGGACGCCTCCGGCTTGCTGCTGGCGCAGGCATAGATGTCATTGAGAACCGCCGCCGCATCCTTGCCCGTGACGGCGGCCATCAGTTCGCTCAGGTTGCGGTCGGAAAAGTGTTCATACAGCAGGACCAGCACGGGGGCATACGCCGTCTCTGGCATGCCGCCGGGGTAGGCGCTGTGCAGCATGCGCGCGGCGCCGGACAGTGTTGGGGGCAGGGCATCTGGCATGTTCAAGCGGCTACTCCTTGGTGGTGCTGATACGCGCTTAGACGTTTTCCGCATAAGCACAGTGCAATTAAATGGTGGATATTTCCCACAAGCAGGCATATTCTAGACAATCACGCCCGCTGGCAGCTGTTCAGCTGGCCTCACGATTTCTCTCAGGAGTCCCGTATGCGCCTTTCCATTCTTCTTGCCAGCCTGCTGCTTGCCGGCACCGCCGTTGCCGCCGCGCCGACACCGGCTAACCCGGTCGCCACGCCGCATTTGCCGTACAACGCGGCGGCCGACGCCAAGGCCGACGTGGCCCGCGCGCTGGCCGAGGCCAAGGCGGCGCACGTGCCTGTCTTGCTGATCTTTGGCGCCAACTGGTGCGAGGATTGCCGCGCGCTCGATAAGGCATTGAAGGAAGGCAAGAACGCCGAGTTGATGCAACAGCAGTTCAAGGTCGTCAAGGTCGATGTTGGCAACTTCGACCATAACCTGGACGTGGCGCACGCCTATGGTAATCCGCTCAAGAAAGGCATCCCGGCTGCCGTGCTCGTATCGAGCGACAACAACCAGGTGCTGTACGCCACCAAGGGCGGCGAATTGGCGAATGCGCGCCGCATGAGTGAAAGCGGCATTTATGATTTCTTCAAGCAAGCGGCGAGCGTGAAAGCGCCGGCGATTTAATTCCCTTTAAAACTCTTCCCACGCATCGCTGGCCGGCGCTGTCAGGCGCGCGGCGGGTATCGCCGCTTTTGCCGTTACTATGCGCGCCGGCTTGGGCAGTACGGGCTTGTGGGGCGCTTGCTGCGGCACTGCATGCCCCGTTTCTTCCAGCTTGAAGACGCTGACCACCTGCGCCAACCGGCCTGCCTGCTCTTGCAAGGATTGGGCCGCTGCAGCCGCTTCTTCCACCAGGGCCGCATTTTGCTGGGTCGCGTCATCCATCTGCGTGACGGTGGCATTGACTTGCGCGATGCCCTGGCTTTGCTCCTGGCTGGCCGAAGCGATCTCTCCCATCAGGTCGGCGACCCTCTGGACGGAAACGACGATGTCCTGCATGGTGGCGCCGGCCGAGTCGACCAGCTTGCTGCCAGCTTCCACCTTGCTGCCCGAGTCGACGATCAAGTCCTTGATTTCCTTCGCCGCCGCTGCCGAGCGTTGCGCCAGGTTGCGCACTTCTGTCGCCACCACGGCAAAGCCGCGGCCTTGTTCGCCCGCGCGCGCCGCCTCGACCGCCGCGTTCAGAGCGAGGATATTGGTTTGAAAGGCAATACCGTCGATCACGCCGATAATGTCGGCGATCTTGCGCGAACTTTCTGTAATCGCGCCCATCGTCTGCACGACTTGTCCGACCACCTCGCCACCCTTGACGGCGTGGCTCGAGGCCGACACCACCAGCTGGTTCGCCTGGCGCGCATTATCCGCGTTCTGTTTCACGGTCGACGTCAGTTCTTCCATGGCCGCCGCCGTTTCTTCCAGGCTCGACGCCTGGGCTTCCGTGCGGGCCGACAGGTCCAGGTTGCCCGACGCGATCTGGCTCGATGCACTGGCAATCGCCCCGGTACTGTCGCGAACTTCGCGTATCGTCACGTTCAGTGAGGCGACGAAACGGTTGAAGGCGGCAGCCAGCGCGCCAACTTCGTCTTCCGATTCGACGGGCATGCGGCGGCTCAGGTCGCCGTTCCCGCTGGCGATCTCGCTGAGCATGTCCGCTGCGCGCGCGACGGGGGCGGCGATGGCGCGGCTGATGACATAAATGATGAGCAGGGCGATGCCGCCACCGACCAGGCCGGCGATCAGGGCGGCGATCAGGGCCGAACGCGTGACATTGCCCAGCACTTCCGCTTCCGGCACTTCGGCCATCACATATAAATTCAGTTCCGGCACGAAGGAAGCGGCGACGAACTGGCGTCCCGCAGGCGCGTCGTAGATGGCGTACGCGTATTTGTTGCCCGTCAACAGGCTCTTGCTCAGGGTATCGCTAAAGCCCGGCAAATCCTTGAGTGGATGCTTGCCATCGGCCAAGGCCGTGTCGCGGTGCACCAGCAGCACGCCGTTGGCGCGCGCCAGGTAGACATGGCCCGTCTGGCCGATCTTGTAGCTGCGGATGGTGTCGGCCAGCGCATTGATGGACAGGCCCAGGCCGGCCGCGATCTGCTTGCCGCCCGCCGTCTGGCCGCGCGCATTCAGGTACAGCATCAGGTCGCTGGAGTTTTCCGCCTTGTCGATGTCGAGCGTGTAGGCCTTGTCGCCGGCCAGCAAGCCATAAAACCACTGGTCGGCCGCCTGGTTCTTGTCCAGGGTGCGCAGCAAGCCCTCCGTGGTGAAGTATTTGCCCGTGCTGGCGGAAGCCCAGTTGATCGAGGCCGCCTTGTTCTTTTCCTTGACCACGGTGGCGTAGCGCTGGAAGGTGGCGATGCCGCTGTCGGGCAAGCCAGCGTCTTCCCAGTCTTGCAGGTAGACATCGTTGGCCATGGTCTGCACCACGGACAGGGGCTGGCTGATCTGGCGCAGCACGTCGTTGCGGATCTCGCCCACTTGCGCCGGCAATTCCTGGCTGACGACGCGCTCGCGCACGTAATCGCTGCTCATGCGCACGCTGAGGAACGACGAGATCGCCATGAAGAGCAGCAGGCACAAGCCCATGCTGAACAGGAGTTTTTTCTGGATGGAGAGGCGGCGGAGCAGAGACATGAAAGACCTTGGACGATGGCCTGCACAAGGGGCAGACAAGCGGGCAGTATACCGGCCCGGCGCGGCGTCACGCCGCACCATTGCTGCTTTTCGTTCATTTATGTTGCATTGCGGCAACGCGATTTTCCATGTCTGCCCGGCATGGCCGGAAAACGCCTCAGGCAGGCAAGCCGTGGGCGATCAATTCCAGCGGCAATTCCGTGCTGCATTTGATTTGCTCCATGGAAAAGGCGGACGACACCCCCGTCAGCTGCACGGCCTTGATGAGCTTTTTATAGAAGGTGTCGTAGCCCTTGATGTCGGTGGTGACGACTTTCAGCAGGTAGTCGATGTCGCCGCTCATGCGGTGAAATTCCTGTACCTCGGGCAGGACGATGACGGCGGCGGCGAAGCGGCGCAGCCATTTTTCATCGTGCTGGCCCGTGCGCACGCTGACGAAAACCGTGACGGGCAAGCCCACTTTTTGCCGGTTGACGATGGCCACGCGGCTCTCGATATAGCCCTCTTCCTCCAGGCGCTTGACGCGCTTCCAGCAGGGCGTGCTGGACAGGCCGATCTTCTCGCTGAGGGCGGCGATCGACAGGGTACCGTCCTGCTGCAGGGCGGCCAGGATGGCGCAGTCGAATTTGTCGAGCGAGGTGTTGGGTGAATTCATTTTACTATTCCAGTTTTTATAGCATGAATATGCTGCATAGTAGCCTAGTTGCAGTGTCTTTTGGCATATCTTCACGGCAGCGTGCCGGTAAACTATCCATACGTTCCAGCCACTTGCGCTGCCCCCTTTTTATAGAATACTCAGACGGTCATCATGAAAGAAATCTACCTCGACAGCAATGCCACCACTTGCGTGCTGCCCGCCGCCGTTGCCGCCGCCCGGCAAGCGATGGAGCAGGGCTATGGCAATCCCAGCAGCACTCACGCCACGGGATTGCAGGCCAAGGCCATGATGGATGGCGTGCGTCAGCGCGCCAGCGGCTTGCTGGGCGTGGGCGACGGCCGATTGATGTTCAATAGCGGCGCCACCGAAGGCATCCAGACGGCCGTGCTGTCGGCCCTGTGCGCGCTGCGCGAACGGCGCGATGCGGGCAAGCGCATCGGCAGCCTGCTGCTGTATGGCGCGACCGAGCACAAGGCCGTGCCGGAAAGCCTGGCGCACTGGAACCGTTTATTGGGCCTGAACCTGGAAGTGCGCAAGCTGACCGTCGATGCACACGGGCGCCACGATCTGCAGGCGCTCGATGCGCTGATCGGCGACACAGCCATGCTGTGCACGATGGCGGCGAATAATGAAACAGGCGTCATCAGCGACCTGTCCGCCATCGCGCAACTGCTGCAGGAGCGCGGTGCCGATGCCTACTGGATGGTCGATTGCGTACAGGCGCTGGGCAAGCTGAAACTGAACCTGGCCGCCACGCGCATCGATTACGCGCCGTTCTCCGGCCACAAGCTGTATGCGCCGAAGGGCATCGGCATGCTGTATGTGCGCGCCGGTGCGCCATTTACACCGTTGATGATGGGCGGCGGCCAGGAAGCGGGCCTGCGCTCGGGCACGGAGAACATGGCCGGCATCGCCGCCCTGGGCGCCGTGCTGGTTGCGCTGGACGATGGCAAGACCTTCCGCAGCCACGCGGAGCTGGTCGCTTTCCGCGCGCAGCTGGTGAGCAGCCTGGAGCGCGCTTTCCCCGGCATCGTGTTCAATATGCCGTTTGACTTGTCGCTGCCGACCACGCTCAATTTTTCCGTGCCGGGCTTGTCCTCGAAAGAGCTGCTGGACCTGTTCGACGCGGCGCGCGTGCGCGTCAGCTCGGGCAGCGCCTGTTCCGCCGCCAAGGCCCTGCCCAGTTATGTGCTCGAAGCGATGCACGTGCCGCAATGGCGTGCCAGCTCGGCCATCCGTTTGTCGTTTGGTCCCCTGATCGATGCGGCGACGATAGCGGCCGCCTGCGCGCGCATCGAGCGCTGCGGCGAAGCGCTGCGCAGCAGCTGTTTGCTGCCGTCGGCGCTGGCGCCATCGCCGCTGGACGGCGCGCAGGACGGCGTAATCCAGCTGAGCGTCGATGGCCAGTGCACCTGGCTGCTCAGCGACGCTGCCAGCGCCAGTTGCGTCGTTATCGATCCCGTCGCCGCGCTCGTGCCGCGCCTGGCCGCCTTCATCCGTTGCCAGCACCTGGCCTTGCGCGCCATCGTGCACACGACGGCGCCAGCCGACCATGGCGTGGCGCGCCTGGCCTTGCTGCAGGAACTCGTTATCGAACAAGTCGGTCACGTCGATATCGACGGTGAGCTGGCACTGGGCCAGCAGCGTTTGCGCCGCGTCGAGTGTGGCGAAAACCATGTGTATCTGCTGGGGCAGCGCTTCGCTTTCATCGGCACCCTGGCGCCCGAGGCGCTGACGCCCTTGCTCGATGCGGCGCTGCTGACGCCGGACACCGTGCTGTGCGGCGCACGCGACGATGGCAGCATCTGCTGCACCGTGCGCACGGCGCAGGAAGGCATCGTACCGGCGGCCGACCTGCAGCTCGATGCGGCCAGCTTGCCCGCCTTCCTGCGCCAGCATCCCGACGCCATCCTCGTCGACGTGCGTGAAGCGTATGAACACGCGGCCTGCGCCGGAACCGTGTTCGAGGGCTGCGCCGTGCACAGCGTACCGCTGAGTCGCCTGGCGGGGCAGGTGGCCGCATGGCTGCAGCAGCCTCAATGCCCGCTGGTCTTTTTCTGCCGCAGCGGCAACCGCAGCGCGCGCGCTAGCGCCTGTCTGCGCCGCCTGGGCCATGCTGCGGCATGGCAGCTCAACGGCGGTATGGCGATGGCGGAAGCGACGCGCCACCCGCTGGCCATCGCGGCTTGACGGGGCTGAAATTTCTCATCTGAAATGTTGCACCGTGCCATCATTGGCACGGTGTTTCAGTTTATTTTCTCCCCTTCATTTCCTCCCGGCATTTTTCTACCCTGAACGGGCTGATTTCTTTGCCTGCACGTCCCTAAAACCTCGGGTATGTACGCTAGCGCACGGTCTTGCGCGCAGTGCGCACCTACGATGAAGTTCAGAAAATCTCCCTGCACCCTGAGATTCATCGCAACGCTCCGGCGCTTCGCTTTCCGTTTTCGCCAGTGTCCGATCGTGTTCTTCCAGACTTGGCCAGCGTGACGGTGGCCGCTGGCTGCCTGCGCGCACCTAGCGAGGCCAAGTTGAAAGAGTACACCGCAGTCGTCACGCAGCAGCTCAAGGAACAGATTTCCAAACTCAAGGAAATCTTCCGCGACCATCCCCTTGCACCGGACAGTTTCGACGCTGCGCGCGACGATGCCTTGCCCCTGCGTTCCGAGTTATTCAGCGCCATGCAGATGGCCGCCCACGGCAAGCACGTGGCCACCGGCCACGCGGTAGGCAAGCACCATGGCCGCGACCGCCTGCTGGCGCGCCTGGCCGACAATGCGGCCCTGATCACGGCCACCGTCAACGAGCTGACGGCCACGGTGAAAAGCGGACGCCAGGTTACGCCCGCCTCGGAATGGCTGCTGGATAATTTTTACCTGATCGAAGAGCAGATCCGCACCACGCGGCGCCACCTGCCGAAGAACTACAGCAAGGAATTGCCACGGCTGACGTCGGGCGTGGACGCGGGCTGCCCGCGCGTGTATAAAATTGCGCTGGAAATCATCTCGCATGGCGATGGCCGGGTCGACCTGGAAAACCTGTGCCACTTCGTCGAGGCTTACCAGGATGTCGCCACGCTCACGCTGGGCGAATTGTGGGCCGTGCCCATCATGCTGCGCCTGGCCCTGATCGAAAACCTGCGCCGCGTCGCTGCGCGCGTGGCCGACGACCGCATGCAGCGCGACCTGGCCAATACCTGGGCCGACCAGATGATGGACATCGCCGAGCGCAATCCCAGCGGCTTGATCCTGCTGGTAGCCGACATGGCCCGTTCGAATCCGCCGATGACCAGCGCCTTCGTGGCCGAATTGTCGCGCCGCCTGCAGGGACAAAGTTCATCGCTGACCCTGGCCCTGTCGTGGCTGACGCACAAGCTGGCCGAGTCGGGCCTCACCATCGAGCAGCAGATCCAGTCCGAGATCGGGCAGCAGGCGGCCGACCAGGTGTCGATCGCCAACAGCATCGGCAGCCTGCGTTTTCTCGGTACCATGGATTGGCAGGAATTCGTCGAGACCATGAGCGTCGTCGAGCAAACCTTGCGCCTGGACCCGGCCGGCACGTATGGCTTGATGGATTTCGCCACGCGCGACAGCTACCGCCATGCCATCGAGCGCATCGCCAGGCGCAGCGCGCGCAGCGAAGTGGAAGTGGCCGAGATGGTGGTGCAGCTGGCGCATACGCACGGCAATGGCAATGACGCGCGCCGTGGCCACATCGGCTTTTACCTGGTGGGACGCGGCGTGCTGGTGCTGGAAAAGCAGGCCGGTGCAAAGCTGCCTTTCATCGAAGCGCTGCAGCAAACGGCGCGCGCCGCGCCGCTGGCCGTCTACCTTGGGGCCATCTCGTTCCTGACCCTGGCGACGAGCGCATTGCTGCTCGAGCGCGCCGTGCGCCATGGCGTGCAGGGCTGGCCCCTGGCGGCACTGGGCGTGCTGGCGCTGCTGGGCAGCAGCCAGCTGGCCGTGGCCGTGGTGAACTGGCTGGCGACCCTGATGACGTCGCCCCATCCGCTGCCGCGCATGGATTACCAGGCCGGCATTCCGTCGGACGGGCGCGGCATCGTGGTGGTACCGACCCTGATCTACAGCGAGGACAACGTGGCCGCCCTGTGCGAGGCGCTGGAAGTGCGCTACCTGGCCAACCGCGATCCGAACCTGCGTTTCTGCCTGCTGACGGATTTTGTCGATGCGTCCGCGCAAACGATGCCGGGCGACGAAGCCTTGCTGCGCCAGGCGCAGGACACCATCCGTGGCTTGAACGACAAATACCGCGTGGAGGGCAGCGAGCTCAAGGACAATGGTGAGCCGGCCGACCCCGACGAACTGGGCCAGGTGGCGCCGTTCCTGCTGCTGCACCGTCCGCGCCTGTGGAATTCGCAGCAGAATGCGTGGATGGGGCAGGAGCGCAAGCGCGGCAAATTGTCCGATCTGCACGCGTTTTTGCGCGGCGGGGCACGCGACAAATTCTCGCTGGTGGAAGGCGAGCTGCGCGGCCTGCGCACGATCAGATATGTGATCACGCTCGACACCGATACGCAGCTGCCGCGCGACGCGGCGCGCGAATTCATCGCCACCATGATGCACCCGCTGAACCGTCCCGTGCTGGACGCGGCCGGCACGCGCGTGGTGGCCGGCTATGGCATCTTGCAGCCGCGCGTGGCCGTGGCGCTGCCCAGCGCGAATGCCTCGCGCTACGAACTGCTGTGCGGTGGCGAGCCGGGCATCGACCCCTACACGCGCACCGTCTCCGACCTGTACCAGGACGTGTTTTATGAAGGCTCCTTCATCGGCAAGGGCATCTACGACCTCGACATGTTCGAGCGCGTGCTGGGCCAGCGCCTGCCAGACAATAAAATCCTCAGCCACGACTTGCTGGAAGGCTGCTATTTGCGCGCCGGCTTGCTCAGCGACTCGCAGCTGTATGAGGAATACCCGGCCCGTTACGACGCCGACGTGAGCCGCCGCCAGCGCTGGATACGCGGCGACTGGCAGCTGGTCGGCTGGTTGCTGGGCCGCGTGCCGGGCCGCGCCGGCAAGCGCGAACGCAATCCTCTGTCGATGCTGTCGCGCTGGAAGCTGTTCGACAACCTGCGCCGCAGCGTCGTGGCGCCGGCCACCACCGTGTCGCTGCTGCTGGTGTGGGGTTTCTTGCCGCACGTGGTTTTCTGGAGCGTGGCGGTGCTGGCCATCATCTTCCTGCCGCCCGTGTTTTCGGCCCTGTACGACTTGCTGCGCAAACCGCGCGACACCCTGTGGCGCCAGCACCTGGCCGCGTTCGAGCGGCGCTGCGGCGTGCAGTTTTCGCATGCCATGCTGACGCTCGTCTTCCTGCCATATGAAGCGTGGATCAGCCTCGATGCCATCGCCCGCACCCTCTGGCGCCTGGGCGTGTCGCACAAGCATTTGCTCGACTGGCGTGCCTCGAACCTGCATACGTCTTCCGGCTCGCAGGCAGACAGCTGGCGCGCCATGTGGTGCTCGCCCGCGCTGGCGCTGGCCACCTTTGCCGCCTTGCTCTACTGGCGCCCGGCAGCCTTGCCCGCCGCCGCCGTGGTGCTGCTGTTATGGCTGGCCGCACCCGCCATCGCCTGGTGGATCAGCCGCCCCATCGAGCGGGCCGTGGCGCGCCTGTCGGCCGAGCAGGGGCGTTTCCTGCATGGCGTGGCGCGCAAGACCTGGGCGTATTTCGATACCTTCGTCGGGCCCGATGATCACTGGCTGCCGCCCGATAACATGCAGGAGCATCCGAACCTGGTGGTGGCGCACCGCACCTCGCCGACGAATATCGGCCTGGCGCTGCTGGCCAACCTGACGGCCTACGATTTCGGCTATGTCACCATGGGCCAGTTGATCGAGCGCAGCCGCGCCACCTTGCACAGCATGGGGGAACTGGAGCGCTTCCAGGGGCATTTCTACAATTGGTACGACACGCAAACGCTCAAGGCGCTGCAGCCCATGTATATCTCGACGGTTGACAGCGGCAACCTGGCCGGCCATCTGCTGACCTTGCAGCCCGGCCTGGTGGAACTGTACGACGCTCCCATCATGGGCCTGCAAATTGTGGACGGCATCCGCACGACGGCGCAGGTGCTGCAGGAATTCATTGCCGAGGAAGGCGAAGGCAAGGCGGTGCGCGCATCGCTGGCGCTGCTGCAGATGCCGGCCGTGCCAGCCAGCCTGGCCGAATGGCATGCCTACCTGAGTGCCGCGAATGGCGCGGCCGACGCGCTGCTGTCGCTGACCCTGCAAAGCGACGATGGCGAGCTGGCCATGTGGAGCGGCGCGCTGGCGCGCCAGTGCCGCGCGGCGCTGGCCGAGTTGCTGCAACTGGCGCCATGGGCGGCACAGGCAGGCCTCGATGCGGCGTGGCTGCGCGTGCCGACCCTGCGCGAACTGGCCAATCTGGAGACACCGGAAGGCTTGCCTTCCGAGCTGGCCGCATGGCTGGCGCAAGGCCGCGAACAGGCGGGCCGGCACATGCGCGACATCGCCCACGCGGCGGGCCAGGCGCGCGACTTTGCGCAGATCGAATACGGCTTCCTGTACAACCCGTCGACCAAACTGCTGGCCATCGGCTACAACGTCAGCGAGCGGCGCCTCGACCCCAGCTATTACGATTTATTGGCTTCCGAAGTGCGCCTGGCCAGCTTCATCGCCATCGCGCAGGGCCAGCTGCCGCAGGAGCACTGGTTCGCGCTGGGCCGCCAGTTGTGCATGGTGGCGGGCCAGCCCGTGCTGCTGTCGTGGAGCGGCTCGATGTTCGAGTATCTGATGCCGCTGCTGGTGATGCCGAACTATCCGAACACCTTGCTTGACCAGACCTACCACTCCGTCATCGAGGCGCAGATCGATTACGGGCGCCAGCGCGACGTGCCGTGGGGGATTTCCGAATCCGGCTACAACACGGTCGACGCCAGCCTGAACTACCAGTACCGCGCCTTTGGCGTGCCGGGGCTGGGCCTGAAGCGGGGCCTGGCCGACGACCTGGTGGTGGCGCCGTACGCCAGCATGATGGGTTTGATGGTGCAGCCGGAAGCGTCGTGCCAGAACCTGCAGCGCATGCAGGCGGCCGGCTACATGGGCCGCTACGGCTTCTTTGAAGCCATCGATTTCACCACCGCGCGCCTGCCGCGCGGACAGGTCAGCGCCGTCATCCGCTCGTTCATGGTGCACCACCAGGGCATGGGTTTCCTGGCTCTCAGCTACCTGTTGCACGACCGCCCGATGCAGCGCCGTTTCGAGTCCGATCCGCTGCTGCAATCGGCCTTGCTGGTGCTGCAGGAGCGTACGCCGCAAGCGGGCGCGTTTTATTCGAACACGGCCGAACTGGCGGTGCTGCGCAGCGGCGCGCCCGAGCAGGCCATGCCGATGCGCATTCTCACCCAGGCCAACAGCGCCGTGCCCGAAACGCAGCTGCTGTCGAATGGCCGCTACCACGTCATGGTGAGCAATGCGGGCGGCAGCTACAGCCGCTGGAAAGACTTGTCCGTGACGCGCTGGCGCGAGGACAGTACGCGCGATAACTGGGGCAATTTCTGTTATTTGCGCGACCTCGACGACGGTGCCGTCTGGTCCACCATGTATCAGCCGACCCTGGTCGAACCGAAGAAGTACGAAGTGATTTTCTCCGAGGGGCGCGCGGAATTTCGCCGTGCCGACCATGGCCTCGACCTGTACACGGAAATCGTCGTCTCGCCCGAGGACGACATCGAAATCCGCCGCACGCGCATCAGCAACAATTCGAACCGCCAGCGGCGCATCGAGATCACCAGTTTTGCCGAAGTGGTGATGGCGCCGGCGGCGGCCGATGCGGCGCATCCCGCGTTCAGCAAGCTGTTCGTGCAGACGGAAATCCTGGCGCATGAAAATGCGATTTTATGCACGCGCCGGCCCCGCTCGAAAGACGAGCAGATGCCGTGGCTGCTGCATGTGATGACGGTGCACGATATCGAGCGCTACGAAGTATCGTTCGAGACCGACCGCGCGCGCTTCATCGGCCGCGGCAACACGGCGCAGCTGCCGCTGGCGTTGCAGGAGAGTGGTCCGCTCAGCGGCGGCCACGGTTCCGTGCTCGACCCTATCGTGGCCATCCGCTACGTCATCACGCTCGAACCCGACCAGGCCGTCACCGTCGACAGCGTCACCGGCATGGTGGAGCAGCGCGAGGCGGCGCTGCACCTGATCGACAAATACCAGGACCGCCATCTGGCCGACCGCGTCTTCGAACTGGCCTGGACGCACAGCCAGGTGGTGCTGCGCCAGTTGAACGCCAGCGAAGCGGACGCGCAGCTGTATGCGCGCCTGGCCAACGCCGTGATCTACCCGAATGCGGCCCTGCGCGCCGAAGCGAGCATCCTGATCAAGAACCAGCGCGGCCAGTCCGGCCTGTGGGCGTATGCCATTTCCGGCGACTTGCCCATCGTGCTGCTGCAGATACGCGACGTGGCCAATATCGAACTGGCGCGCCAGATGGTGCAGGCGCATGCCTACTGGCGCCTGAAAGGATTGATCGTCGATCTGGTGATCTGGTACGAGGACCAGTCGGGCTACCGCCAGCTGCTGCACGACCAGATCATGGGCCTGATCGCCTCGGGCATCGATGCGCAGGCGATCGACCGCCCTGGCGGCATTTTCGTGCGCCTGGCCGAGCAAATTGCCAACGAAGACCGCATCTTGCTGCAATCGGTGGCGCGCGCCATCATCAGCGATTTGCGCGGCACCCTGGCCGAGCAGGTCAAGCGCCCGCCCAGCCCCGTGCTGCGCATGCCGCCGCTGCTGCAGGACCCGGCACGCGAGCATGGGGGCGTGCCGCACCGGGCGCCGCAGCGCGAGCTGATCCTGGAAAATGGCCTCGGCGGTTTCACGCCCGACGGGCGCGAATACGTGATCACCACGGCAGAAGGCAAGCAGACCCCGGCGCCGTGGTCGAACGTGCTGGCCAATGCGCAATTCGGCACGGTGGTGTCGGAAGGCGGCCTGGTCGAACGTGCTGGCCAATGCGCAATTCGGCACGGTGGTGTCGGAAGGCGGCCAGGCGTATACGTGGAGCGAGAATGCGCATGAATTCCGCCTCACGCCATGGCAGAACGACCCTGTCTCCGACCTGTCCGGCGAAGCGTTTTATGTGCGCGACGAGCAAACCGGCCAGTTCTGGTCGCCGTCGGCCCTGCCGGCGCGCGGCAGCGGCGACTACGTGACGCGCCACGGCTTTGGCTACAGCATTTTTGAACACAGCGAGGGCGGTATCGCCACCGAACTGTGCACCTATGTGGCGCTCGACGCGGCCGTCAAATACGCCGTCATCAAGGTGCGCAACGACAGCGGCGTGCCGCGCCGCCTGTCCGTCACAGGCTACGTGGAATGGGTGATGGGCGACCTGCGCGCCAAGTCCTGCATGCACGTCGCGACCGAGGTCGACACCATCAGCGGCGCGCTGTTTGCGCGCAATAACTACAACACGGAGTTTTCAGGCCGTGTCGGCTTTTTCAATACCGACGCCAGCATCCGCTCCATCACCTGCGACCGCAATGAATTCATCGGCCGTAACGGCAGTCTCGCGCAGCCGGCGGCGCTGCGGCGCGTGCGCCTGTCCGGCAAGGCGGGTACGGGGCTGGACCCGTGCGCAGCGATCCAGGTGCCGTTTGAACTGCAGCCGGGGCAGGAGCGCGAAATCGTCTTCATCCTCGGCGTGGGCGGGCGCCGCAACGCCGACGCCAGCACCATGGTGCAGCGCCATGCGGGCAAGGACGCGGCCCGCATGGCGCTCGACGCGGTGCGCGCGCACTGGGAGAGCACGCTGGGCGCCGTGCGCATCGAAACGCCCGATCCATCGCTGGACGTGATCGCCAATGGCTGGCTGATGTACCAGACCATCGCCTGCCGTTTGTGGGCGCGCAGCGGCTATTACCAGTCGGGCGGCGCGTATGGCTTCCGCGACCAGTTGCAAGATGCGATGGCCATGATCCACACGGCGCCGCAACTGCTGCGCGGCCATTTGCTGCTGTGCGCGGCGCACCAGTTTGTCGAAGGCGACGTACAGCATTGGTGGCATCCGCCGTCGGACCGGGGCGTGCGCACGAACTGCTCCGATGATTACCTGTGGCTGCCGCTGGCCGCCTGCCGCTATGTGATTGCCTCGGGCGACGTCAACGTGCTGTCCGAAGTGGCACCCTTCATCGAGGGACGCGCCGTCAAGCCGGAAGAGGATTCCTATTACGACTTGCCCGTGCGCTCTGGCGAGTCGGCCGACCTGTACGAGCACTGCGTGCGTGCCATCCGCCACGGCTTGCGCCTGGGCGTGCACGGCTTGCCCCTGATGGGCTCCTGCGACTGGAATGACGGCATGGACAAGGTGGGCGAACACGGCAAGGGCGAGAGCGTGTGGCTGGCCTTCTTCCTGTATGAAGTGCTGCAGCGCTTTGCCGAGGTGGCCGTGCTGCGCGGCGATGCGGCGTTCGCCCAGTTCTGCCGCGACGAAGCCGTGAAACTGGCGGCCAATGTCGAGGAACATGCATGGGATGGCGAGTGGTACCGGCGTGCCTACTTCGACGACGGCACGCCTTTGGGATCGCATACGAACGAGGAATGCCAGATCGATTCGATTTCGCAAAGCTGGGGCGTGCTGTCGGGCGCGGCCAACAAGGAGCGCGTGGCCGGCGCCATGCGCCAGGTCGATGCGCGCCTGGTGCGCCGAGATTCCGGCGTGATCCAGCTGCTCGATCCGCCGTTCGACAAATCCGATCTCAATCCCGGCTACATCCGCGGCTATGTGCCGGGTGTGCGCGAGAACGGCGGTCAGTACACGCATGCGGCCATCTGGACGGCGATGGCGTTTGCCCGCATGGGCGATGGCGAAAAGGCGTGGGAACTGCTGCGCATGATCAATCCCGTACGCCATGGCGTGGATGCGCAGGCGGTGCAACGCTACAAGGTCGAGCCGTATGTGGTGACGGCCGACGTGTATGCCGTGGCGCCGCATGTGGGGCGCGGCGGCTGGAGCTGGTACACGGGATCGTCGGGCTGGCTGTACCGGCTGATTGTCGAATCCCTGCTCGGCTTGACGCGCGAAGCGAACGTGCTGCGCCTGCTGCCGACCATGCCGGCCGAATGGGACAGCTTCAAGCTGCATTACCGCTTCGGTGCCAGCAGCTATGCCATCACGGTGGAAAAGGCACAGGGGCGGCCCGCAGGACTGTCGCTCGATGGCGTGGCGCAGGAGGGCAACAGCATCGCCCTGCGCGACGAGGGCCGCGAGTATGCGGTGCTATTGCTGGTGTAGTCTTGCCCATGTCTCTGGAAAGCGCGCTGACCGTTCAGGATCAGCGCGCCGGTATGCATGTTGCCGACATTGGTCAGAAGCCCAGGGCCGCGCCCGCACCCAGCAGGGTCGCCACGCCCAACGCGGCAAAGACCAGCGCCGCGATGCCGTGTACCAGTCGCAGTGACACGCGGTTGGCGATCTTGTCGCCCAGGTACACGGCCGGCACGTTGGCCAGCATCATGCCGAAGGTGGTGCCCAGCACGACGGAAACAATGTCGTGGTAGCGCGCCGCCAGCGCCACGGTCGCCACCTGCGTTTTATCTCCCATTTCCGCCATGAAGAAGGCGATCAGGGTGGTCAGGAAGACGCCATACTTGGCCAGCTTCGTTTCGTCTTCATCGAGCTTGTCGGGGATCAGGGTCCAGGCGGCCATCGCCAGGAACGATACGCCAAGTACCCAGCGCAGCACGTCGGGCCCCAGCATGCTGGTGATCCAGGCGCCGACGGCGGCGGCAAACGCGTGGTTGGCGACGGTGGCGACGAAAATCGCCAGCACGATGGGCAAGGGTTTGCGGAATTTGGCCGCCAGCAGAAAGGCCAGGAGTTGGGTTTTGTCGCCGATTTCAGCGAGACCGACGATGCCGGTGGAGATGAGGAATGCTTCCATGAGATTGCAAGAGGTACGCGGGCCGGACGAATTAACCAATGATCCATGGGCGACTCCGGCCCATGCGGCCGCCCTGGATCAATGGTCTCGTCAAGTTCTGCAACCACCTGCACCATGGCCTGCGGGCCAATTATGTTGATACAGGTTCCCGCGGCAGGACCGCAGGACGACTACTCCCCAATGTTCGAGGCGCATCATACGCCAATGCCCGTGCTGGCGCCAGTGCTGCCGGGGCATGGCGCTGGCTGGTGTGTGGGACTTCCACAACAATGAGCGATTTGCAAACAGACTCGACTTAGAATGCAGTCTGTCCACGACTCCCAGATGGAATGCGCCATGCCGGTCCTTGTCCGCTTGCTTGCCTTGTGTTTGACCTTGCTTATCCCCTTGCCCGGCCTGTGCGCCGCCGCGCCCTTCGACGACAAGTTCCGCCAGCTGGAAGAATTGCTGCCCACGCCAAATAACTACCGCACGGCGTCCGGCGCGCCGGGCCAGGCCTACTGGCAGCAGCGCGCCGATTACGTGATCCGCGCCACCTTGGACGAAGCGCGCCGCGAAATCACGGCCAGTGAGCAGATCACCTATCACAACCGCTCGCCGGACAGCCTCGCGTATCTGTGGCTGCAACTGGACCAGAATGGCTTGCGCCACGATGCCGACCAGCGCCGCGTATTGAGCGCGCCGTCGCGCCAGGCCTGGCTCAGCGGCACCGAAGAGGAAGCGCTGAAATTCGAAGACTTGCGCGCCCTCCATGCGGGCCGAGAATTCGACGGCGGCTTCAAGCTCACCGCCGTGAAAGCGGCCAGCGGCAAGCCGCTGCCGTATGTGGTCAACCAGACCATGCTGCGCATCGATTTGCCGGTGGCGCTGGCGCCCGGCCAGAGCATCAGCTTTGGCATCGACTGGTCCTATCTAATCAATGACCAGAAGGTGCTGGTCGAGCGCTCCGGCTATGAATATTTTGAAGACGACAAGAACACGATTTTCCAGATCGCACAGTGGTTTCCGCGCATGGCCGCGTATTACGACGCCGTTGGCTGGCAACACAAGCAATTCCTCGGCTCCGGCGAATTCACGCTGGAATTTGGCGACTACGAGCTGTATCTGACGGTGCCGGGCGACCATGTGGTGGCCGCCACGGGCGAGCTGCAAAATCCTGCCAGCGTGTTGAGCGCGGTGCAGCGCGAGCGCCTGGCGCGGGCGAAAAACAGCAATACGCCGCTGCTGGTGATCACGCCCGCCGAAGCGCTGGCGGCGGAAAAGGGCCGCGCGGCGGGAATGAAAACCTGGCACTTCAAGGCGGCCAATGTGCGCGACGTGGCGTGGGCGTCGAGCCGCAAGTTCATCTGGGATGCGCAGGGGCTCGACAGCGGCGGCAAGCGCGTGATGGCCATGTCTTACTATCCGAATGAGGGCAACCCGCTGTGGCAGCAGTACAGCACGCGCGCCGTCGTGCACGCGATCGAGCAGTACAACAAGTACAGTTTCGACTATCCGTATCCGAACGCGATTTCCGTCAATGGCGCCGTGGGCGGCATGGAGTATCCGATGATTGCGTTCAATGGCGGGCGTCCCGTGAAGGACAAGAAGACGGGTGAACTCACGTATTCGAAGACGGCGAAATATGACCTGATCGGCGTGATCATCCACGAAGTGGGACACAATTACTTCCCCATGATCGTCAACTCGGACGAGCGCCAGTGGACGTGGATGGACGAAGGCCTCAATTCCTTCCTGCAGTACCTGGCCGAGCAGGCGTGGGAAGAGCATTTCCCGTCCTGGAATGGCGAGCCGCGCAAGATCGTCGACTACATGCGCAGCCAGAACCAGGTGCCCATCATGACCAATTCCGAGTCCTTGTTGCAGTTCACGGCGAACGCCTACGACAAGCCGGCCACGGCGCTCAACATCCTGCGCGAAACTATTTTAGGGCGCGAGCTGTTCGACTTCGCCTTCAAGCAGTACGCCTTGCGCTGGAAGTTCAAGCGTCCCACGCCGGCCGACTTTTTCCGCACCATGGAAGACGCTTCCGGCACTGACCTGGACTGGTTCTGGCGCGGCTGGTTCTATACCACCGACGCGGTCGACATCAGCATCGACGGCATCAGCGAATATGGCGTGAGTACGAAAAATCCGGAGGTCGAAAAAGCGTGGAAGAAGGCGCAGAAGGCCGCGCAGCCGATTTCGATCTCGGACCAGCGCAACCAGGCGCTGCCGAAGAAGGTGGAGCTGGACCCCGCGCTGAAGGATTTCTATAACCGGCACGATGAATTCACGGTCACCAACAAGGACCGCAACAGCTATGCGGAAGAACAGGAAACGCTGGAGCCGTGGGAGCGAAAGCTGCTGGAGCAGCGCAACATGGGCAAGCATCTGTACCTGGTCGATTTTTCGAACATCGGCGGCCTGGTGATGCCGCTGATCCTGGAAATTGAACTGAAAAGCGGCAAGAAGATCATCGAGCGCGTGCCGGCCGAAGTGTGGCGCTATGCGCCGCACAAGATCAGCAAGGTCATCGTCACCGACGAGCCGATGGTGGGGCTGGTGCAAGACCCGTACTGGGAGACGGCCGACATCGACACCAGCAACAACGCCTGGCCGCGAAAAATCACGCCATCGCGCCTGGAGTTGTTCAAGTTGGACCGCGACAAGAACAACCTGATGAAGGATTTTAATACGCCGCTGAAGGCACCCGAGGCCAAGGCCGAAGTCCGGCCAGATACGAAATAGGAAAAAAGCGCCGGCCAGCCCGGCGCTTTTTTATGCCGGCCTGCGCCGGAAGTGCTATTCTGCGCGACGCCCCGGCGCACACGGACCGGGGCTTTCGCAAATCATTCAAAAGACGACCATGCAAACTTTGACCTTCCTGCGCGCGCTGGGCTGTGCGCTACTTTGCCAGGTAACCCTGGCTGCACACGCCGATCCCCTCAGCTACGCGCGTTACGACCAGGTGCGCACGCGCGACCTGCAGCTGGACCTGAAAGCCGATTTCAAGCAAAAGACGCTCTCCGGCTATGCCGAGCTGTCCTTGAACTGGATCGACCCGGCGGCGCGTACCCTGGTGCTCGATACGCGCGATCTGTCGATCGCGAAAGTGCAGGTACAGGACAAGCGCGGCGCATGGCAGATGGCGCCGTACCAGCTGGACAAGGCCGACCCGGAAAAAGGCCAGGCGCTGCGCATCACCACCACGGGCCAGCCGGGCAAGGTGCGCGTCTACTATCACACGGCGCCGAACGCCATTGCGCTGCAGTGGCTCACGCCGCAGCAGACCATGTCGGGCAAGCTGCCTTTCATGTTCAGCCAGTCGCAAAGCATCAATGCCCGCTCGTGGGTGCCATCGCAGGACACGCCGGCCGTGCGTTTTACCTACAGCGCGCGCATCGATGCGCCAGCGGGCATGCGCGTCGTGATGAGCGCCGAGAATGACGACAAGGCGACGGGCAAGGGTGGCTGGAAATTCAGGATGCCGCAGCCGATTCCATCGTACTTGCTGGCCATCGCCATCGGCGAACTGGAAGTGCGCAAACTCGGTCCCCGTTCCGCCGTGTATGCCGAACCGCCGCGCATCAAGGCGGCCGAATACGAGCTGGCCGATACGGAAAAGATGATCCAGGCCGCCGAAGCGCTGTATGGGCCGTATGGCTGGGGACGCTACGACATGATCGTGCTGCCGCCATCGTTCCCCTACGGTGGCATGGAAAACCCGCGCCTGACCTTCCTCACGCCGACCATGATCGCGGGCGACCGCAGCCTGGTCGACCTGATCGCGCATGAACTGGCCCACTCGTGGTCGGGCAACCTGGTCACCAACGCCTCGTGGAAGCACATGTGGCTCAACGAAGGCTTTACCACCTACGTCACCACGCGCATCGTCGAGCAGCTGTATGGCAGCGACGTGGCGCAGATGGGCGTGCAGGTCGACCAGGAAGAACTGGCCGCCTCGATCCAGACATTGCCGGCGGCGAAAACGGCGCTGATCACGCGCGATGTGGACGCCAACCCGGCCGAAACGTACACGGATGACGGCATCATTTATCCGAAGGGCGCCTGGTTCCTGGCCACCATGGAACGCCGCGCCGGCCGTGCCGTGTTCGATCCTTTCCTGCGCGGCTGGTTCGACCAGCACGCGTTCCAGAGCGTGACGACGGAGCAGTTCATCGCCTACCTGCGCAAGAACCTGCTGGCGCAGCATCCGGACGTGATGCCGCCAGCGGAACTCGATGAATGGCTGTATGGCACCGGCGTGCCGGCCAGCGCGCAGCGCGTTGTCTCGCCGCGCCTGGCGCTGCTCGACCAGCACCGCGACGCCTGGCTCAAGGGCGAGCTTGCCACCAAGGACCTGGGCATGGACAAGTGGATTGCCATCGAATCGATGCACTTCCTGAACGACATCAACAACAAGGCCAGCGCGGCGCAATTGCGTGAGCTGGACCAGGTCTACGGCGTGGGCAAGAGCGGTAATAATGAAGTCGCCTACCGCTTCTATCTGGCCTCCGTGAATGCCGGCTACGACGTGCGCCAGCCCTTGCAGGCATTCCTGCTGAGCGTGGGTCGCCAGAAGTTCGTCGTGCCCCTGTACAGCGCCTTGATGAAGACGCCGCAGGGCCATGTCTGGGCCAAGGACGTGTATGCGCAGGCGCGCGAACGCTACCACCCGGTGACGCAGGAAAGCGTCGATAAATTGATGGCCGCGCAAGCGCATTGAACCTTATTTGGACATCCTGACCATGCATACCATGAACCGCATTGCCGCCGCCATCGTGCTGGCGTTTTCCAGCATCGCCGTGCCGGCGCTGGCCTTTGATGCCGCCCCCGTCGTTGCCGCTGCGCCTGCGCCCGCGCCGGCCTTCGATCTTGAGCGCGACGTCGCCACCGCCCTGAAAGTGTTCGACGTACCCGGCATGGCGATCGCCATCGTCAAGGATGGCAAGGTCATCACCGCCAGGGGTTTCGGCGTACGCAAGCTGGGCGAACCGGCATCCGTCGACGCCAAGACGCTGTTTGAAGTGGCATCGAATTCGAAGGGTTTCACGGCTGCCGCGCTGGCCATGCTGGTCGACGATGGCAAGCTGGCATGGGACGATCCCGTCACCAAACATTTGCCCGGTTTCCAGATGCACGATTCGTACGTGACGGGCGCCATGACCATCCGCGACTTGCTGACGCACCGCAGTGGCCTTGGCCTGGGAGCGGGCGACTTGCTGTGGTGGCCCACCACCACGTTTTCCACCGACGAGATCATCGAGAAGCTGCGCTACATCCGTCCGGCCACGAGTTTTCGCAACAGCTATGCCTACGATAACCTGCTGTATATCGTGGCCGGCAAGATCATCGCCGACAAGGCGGGCAAGAGCTGGGGCGAGGCGATGCATGAGCGCATCCTGGCGCCGCTGGGCATGACGGCTACCACCACCAGTCTGGCGGAAAACGTGGGTAATCCCGACGTCGCCAATGCACACAGCAAGATCGACGGCAAGATCGCCGCCGTCAAATCGATGCCGGTGCCGAACGCCGTGGGCGCCGTCGGCATCAACACGAATGCGGAAGATATCGCCAAGTGGATGATGGTGTTGCTCGACGAAGGCAAGATCGCCGGCGTGAAAGACAAGGATGGCAAGGACGCGCGCCTGTTCAGCGAAAAGCAGGGCCGCGAAATGTGGACGGCGCAAACGCCGATCAAGATTGCCGAGCCTAAACCGCCGCTTGCCGCGACGAAACCGAACTTCAGCGCGTATGGCCTGGGCTTCCAGCTGCGCGACTACAAGGGCATGAAAGTGGCCATGCACGGCGGCGCGCTGCAGGGATTTTATTCGCGCGTGGTGATGGTGCCGGAAGCGAAACTGGGTGTGGCCATACTCACCAATGCGGAAAATGGCGGCTCCATGACGGCACTGCAATGGCGCATCCTCGACCATTACCTGCAGGCGGCGCCGTCGGACTGGTTGGCGCTGGTGGCCAAGGTGGAGCAGGACCAGCATGCCGAAGAAGTCAAAAAGCAGGGCAAGGCGTCGAGCGCGCGCGCGGCCAAATCAGAGCCATCGTTGCCGCTGGCCGCGTATGACGGCGAGTATGAGGACGCCTGGTATGGCAAGGTCGTCATCAAGCCGGAAGGGAAAAAGCATATCCTCAGCTTCACGCGCACGCCGGACCTGACGGGCGAGCTGGAACACTGGCAGCACGATACCTTCATCGTGCGCTGGAATGAGCGCAATTTCAACGCCGATGCCTACGTGACGTTCTCGCTCAATCCCGATGGCAGCATCGACAGGGTCAAAATGGCGCCCGTGTCGGCCGAGACGGATTTCAGCTACGACTTCCAGGACCTGAACCTGGTGCCGGTAAAGCCGAAGGAAACGAAGAAGTAAAGCGGCAGGTCGGGTTGGCGCGCAGCGCGTAACCCGACACTCTCATTATGGCTTGACGAACTTCAAGGTCATGCGGTCGCTCTCGCCGATGGCCGTGTATTTGGCCCGGTCCACATCCTTGTTGGCGTAGGTCGGCGGCAACGCCCAGACGCCGCCCTGGTGGTCGGCATGGTCTTTCGGATTGGCGTTGATCTCCGACCTGGCCGCCAGCTTGAAGCCAGCATTTTCCGCCAGCTTGATCACATACGCTTCGTGCATGTAGCCGCTGCTGGCCGTGGCATCTTGCGCCTTGCTGGCCGGCAGGCGGTGCTCGACGACGCCGAACACGCCGCCCGGTTTCAGGCTGTCATACACTTCCTTGAACAGGGTTTGCATGCCTGCTTCGCCGATGGGTATCCAGTTGTGGATATTGCGGAAGGTGAGCACCATGTCGGCCGTGCCCTTGGGCGCGATGCGGTAGGTGGCGGGTGGTGCGAAGGCACCGATCTCCACCTTGCCGAAAGCGGCGGGATTGGCGTCGAGTTTTTGCTGGAAGCGCGCCGCGCCACGGCGTGCGCCTTCGCTGGCGGATTGAGGATCGTTGCCGGCGGCGATCAGCTTGCCGTTGTCGCGCAGGTAGGGCGCCAGGATCTCCGTGTACCAGCCGCCGCCGGGCGCCAGCTCCACCACCGTCATGCCCGGCTTGATGCCGAAGAACGTCAGCGTTTCATACGGGTGGCGGGCGCTGTCGCGCAGCGCGTTGGCCGGCGTGCGGGCGTTGCCGGCAATGGCCGCCTTCAGGGCCGCGTCGCTGCTGTCGGCCGCCAGCGCCGCGCCGCTGCCGCCGCAGGCCAGCATGACCGTCAGGGCCGCGGCCAGGGATACTCGCTTCATCATCATCTGCTCCATTCATGAGTGGGTCGATTGGTGGCGATCGCCATCAACGCCGATCATCGGGCAAGCACGCTGGCCGGTCAAGCGGATTCCGTACTCCATGCGGCGGCATACGCGGGCAGCGCGCTGGTGTTGAGGGCATCGGCGATGGCCGCGCCACGGCTGTGCGTAAAAGGCAGTTCGCCCGTCCAGACGACGTGCGCCATGTCGCCCGCATCGTCGAGCGGGCCACCCTTGCGCTGCTTGACGGCGCATTCGTCGAGCGCGATGCGCAGCACGGTGGTGGCCGCGTATTCCTTGGCGCTGCCGCCGCGCACCTGCGCCAGGCGTCCCGGCGCCAGCTTTTCCATCAGCGCATCCATGGCCGCATGCTGCTGGCCGATGTCGCTCACCTTGTCAAACTGCCCGTAGACCATCGCCGAGCGGTAGTTCATGGTGTGATTGAAAGCGGAGCGTGCCAGCACCAGGCCGTCGAGATGGGTGATGGTCACGCACACGTCGGTGTCGTTGACGAGTTGCTTGAGCATGCGGCTGCCGTTTGAGCCATGGATGTACAGGTGGCCGTCGATGCGCCAGCAGGCGGTCGGGATGCAATGGCTGCCCTTGTCGTCGCGGAAGGCAATATGGCACAGAAAGGCGGCGTCGACGATGGCGTACAGGGTGGCTTGCTCGTAGCTGGCCAGTTCGGCGACGCGGCGCACGCGGGTACGGGGGCTGGGAGGGAGGGCGACAGCGGTCATGGCGGGAATCCGGTTGGTTGAGGAAGCAGGCCGCACTATAATCGGCATCTGGCCCTGAAAAAAGATCCAGAAGTTAGAAATAATTTGGAGCCATAACGGGAGTCGCATGGATTACGCATTGCTGCTGAACGCTTTCGAACGCACGCACCGCGAGCGGGGCTGGCCGCGCCAGCGCCTGCTGCATGAATGCCTGCGCGCGGCGATCCGCGGTGGCCAGCTGGCGCCAGGTACGCGTCTGGCCGCCACGCGCGTGCTGGCGGCCGAACTGGGACTGGCGCGCAATACCGTGCTGTACGCCTACGAGCAGCTCGCCAGCGAAGGGTTTGTCTTGCCGGACCGGCGCGGTACCGTGGTCGCCGGCAACGTCGGCCAGCCGGTGGTGGCGCCGCCGGCCGGCAGCAAGGATGGCTTGTCGCGCCGCGCACAACATTTGCGCGGCGTGGCGGGACAGGACAGGAATGCGACGGTGGTGTTTCCCGCCGACGCGATGGGGGCGTTCGCGCCTGGCGTGCCGGCGCTGGACGAATTCCCGCAGGCGCAGTGGCGGCGCATGCTGGACCGCGCGTGGCGCGCGCTGACGCCGCGCCAGCTCAATTACGGCGACCCTGCCGGTGAGCCGCAGCTGCGCATGGCCATCGCCGACCATATGCGCGCCGCGCGCGGCGTTGTCTGCGATGCGGGCCAGGTGTTCATCACGGACGGCACGCAGAGCAGCCTGGATGTGTGCCTGCGCGCCTTTGCCGACCAGGGCGACACCTTGTGGATCGAGCACCCCGGCTATGGCGGCGCGCTGGCGGCGGGGCGTGGCGCCGGGCTGCAGGTGACGGGCATTGCCGTCGATATGGATGGCATCGCGCCGACGGACGACGACTGGAACGCGGCGCCGCCGCGCCTGATCTACACCACGCCGTCGCACCAGTATCCGACTGGCAGCGTGCTCAGTCCCGCGCGCCGCATGGCGCTGCTCGAACGTGCCCGCGCCGCAGGCGCCCTGATCATCGAAGATGATTACGACAGCGAATTTCGCCATGGCGGCCCGCCCCTGGCGGCCATGCAGGGACTGGTGGCCGACGCGCCCGTCGTGTATCTGGGTACCTTCAGCAAGACCATGTTTCCAGCCTTGCGGCTGGCCTTTATTGTCGTGCCGGCAGGGCTGGCCGGGGCCTTTGCGCAGATGCAGGCGCAGGGCGCCACACGGGGACGTGTCGCCGAACAGCTGGCGCTGGCCGAGTTCCTGCGCAGCGGCCTGTTTGCGCGCCATGTGCGTCGTATGCGCCGCCTGTATTGCCAGCGCCGCGACGCCTTGAGCGAGGCATTGCAGCGCCATGCGTGTGCGGGCGCGGTCATCCATGGCGGCACGGCCGGCATGCACCTGGCGCTGCGTTTTCAAGACGTCCAGTGGGATGACCTGGCGTTGAGCCGCCGCGCAGCGCAGGACGGCATCGTGGCGCTGGCGTTGTCGGCGCACGGCACGGGCGACAGGATGGGGGAAGGTGCGGGCTGGAACGGTTTCCTGCTCGGTTATGCGCAGGTGCCTGCCGAAAACATGGACGGCCTGGCGCGCCGCCTGGGCGCGCTGCTGCCGGCGTGATGCGGCGCTACTGCCTTACTGCTGGTCCTGCATCCACTGCTTCAAGCCGTTGACCCAGTTCTTGGCGGGCAGGTTGAATTGCTTCTTGATGGTGGCGGCGCGTTCGTACAAGTCGCTGAAATCGAGCGATGGCGATTTTTTGAAGGCCAGCACGACGATGTTTTCATCTTCAATTTCCGGCACCCAGACGACGGCATCGAAGACCAGTTCCATCGCCTGCAAATTCTTGTCGTAGTTGGGAAAGTCGCCGAAGACATTCGTGCACATGATGCCGTCGTCTGCCAGGCAGTCGAAGCAGGCCTGGTAGAACTCGGGCGTGTCGAGCACGGGACCGCGCGCGTCTTCGTCGTACAGGTCCACCTGCAGCGCATCGACCGTGCCATGGTTGGCAGGATCGAGCACGAAGTCGAGCGCATTCATTTCGCGCACGTCGAGACGCGCATCGTTCGGCGGCAGCGCAAACTGGGCGCCGCAAATGGCGATCACGTTCGGATTGAGTTCGATGGCCGTGACCGTGGCGTCGGGGAAGCGGCGGTAGCTGAATTTGGTCAGCGCGGCGCTGCCCAGTCCCAGCTGCACGATGCGTTTTGGCTGCGTCTTGAACAGCATCCACATCATCATCATCTGCACGTATTCGAGCTCGATGGCATCGGGCTTGTCCAGGCGCATGGCGCCCTGCACCCACTTGGTACCCAGGTGCAGGTAGCGGATGCCGCGGTGTTCGGTGGTGGTGGCCGGCGGGTGGCCCGGATGGCTGAAAGCGGTATGGCTGGTGGAGGTAAAGTCGGTCGTCATGGCGTCAGTGTAGCAGCCGACTGAAAAAAAGACGCCGAGGCGTCTTTTGGGTGGGGAGATCAAGATTGCTTGCGGCGCCGTGCCAGGAAGCCCAGTATGCCCAGGCCGGCAAGCAGCATGGCATAGGTTTCCGGTTCAGGAACGGGAGCCAGGTTCAGGTTGAAGACGCCGCCATAGCTGCCGCCCTTGGTGTTGCCCGTCACGGTCAGGACCAGCGGGCCATTGAACAGAACGCTCGTTGGTGCGAGTACTTCACCCTGGGCATAGCCAAAGACGGTAGGTCCGCCAAAGCCGGTCAGTCCTATGCCGTTCAGGTCGGCGCTGGAGAAGCTGATCGAGGAACTGTCCGAGCCCGTGACGGACAGGTTTGCCAGGAAGGCTTGCGCGGTGGAACCGAAGGTCGCATTGGGTGTGAACGTGAAGGTATCCGTGAAGTTGCCAAGCGGGCTGGGCACGGCGTTGAAGCCGCTGGTCCACAGATTGCCGGTGGTATTGACGAGGTTGACCACGTAGGCGGTGGCGCTGGCGCTACCGATGGAAGCAGCGCTCAGTACTGCCGCTGCGATGAGTGATTTTAGTTTCATGTTTATCCCCGCGAAAAAACGATTAATGTTTCAAAAAAACCGTACCGCTCAGATAAATTATCGCCAGGACATCTTATTGTCAATCAGCTATTTTTATATCATTATGCAAACTTAAATAGCTTATTTCTAACACAAGGGCATGAAATGCGGAGAGTTGATGTAATTGAAACTATTATTGTCAATATTTTACTCAAAACTCGTCTGGGATTTTGTGATCTAAAAATCGTTACATGAGGAACTAATTTCTGTCCAGCAAGGGGAAAATCAATGTCACCGCCAGTCCACCACCTTCGCGGTTGGCCAGGGTGATGCGTCCGCCATGCGCTTCGGCGATCTCGCGCGCCAGGGCCAGGCCCAGTCCCGTACCGCTGCGTTTGGTGGAGTAAAACGGCACCAGCGCGTTTTCCAGCACGGCGCCATTCATGCCCGGCCCCCGGTCGCGCACTTCGATGCGCAGCTGCCCATGCGCCTGGCTGACGTGCAGACCGATATGCTCTTCCCGCGAGCCCGATTCCAGCGCATTCTTGAGCAGGTTCAGCAGCGCCTGCTGCATTTGTGCCGCATCGAACACGGCTGCCTGCGCCGGCGGCGGGCCGTCGAGCGTGAAGGCCGCTTGCGAGGCCAGGCTGTCGAGGAAGGGTTGCCACTCGCATGGCGCCAGGCGCGGCGCGGGCAGCTTGGCAAAGCGCGCATAGCCGAGGATGAAGGTTTCCAGGTGACGCGTGCGCTCTTCGATGGTGGCGAGGATTTGCGGCAGGCGTTCGGTCTGGCCGCGGCGTACCAGCTCGGCGCCGGAATGGGCCAGCGAGGCCAGTGGCGCCAGTGAGTTGTTGAGCTCATGGCTGATGACGCGGATCACCTTTTTCCAGGTTTGCACTTCCTGGCGCCGCAGTTCCAGGGTCAGCTGGCGCAGCAGCAGCAGTTCATGCTTGCGCCCGTTCAGGCTGAAGCTGCGCCGCGCCAGGTGATACACCTCTTCCTGTTCCCCTTCGCCGCTGGTAAACAAGCCGTCGTTGCGGCGCGCGAGCGCTTCGGCCAGGGCCGGCGCCGCCTCGCGCACGATGTCGGCCAGGTGATGCCCTTCGAGCCGGCGGCCGTGGTGCAGCAATTGTCGCGCGGCCAGGTTGGCGTAGACGATGGCGCTACCCTCGGCCACCAGCAGCATGGCGACCGGCGTGTTTTGCACCATGGTGTCGAGCAGCAGTTCGCGCTGCACCAGGTCCAGGCGCTGCTTGCGCAGCACGTCGCCCAGCGCATTGTGGGCCGCCACCAGGTCGGCCAGTTCATCGTTCTGCGGCCAGCGCAAGCTGAAGCCGAAGTCGCCATCCTGGTAGCTGGCGACCGTGCCGCTCAAGGCGCGAAACAGCGACAGCATCGATTGCAGCTGCGCGCGGATGGTAATGACGGCCACCGGCAGCACGCATAGCAGGGTAGCGGCCAGCACCAGCAGCGGCTGACCTGGCAAAAAATGCGCGAGCAGCAGGGCGATGACGATGCCCAGCACCAGCAAGGTGACGATCAGCGCCGTCCAGCGCGTGAGCAGGGAGAGGCGCATGGGACGCAATGCCATCAGCCGCGCGCGATGCCCAGGCGTTCCATGCGCCGGTACAGCGCCTGGCGCGACAGCCCCAGTTCCTGCGCTGCCTGCGCCACCACGCCGTGTGCGCGCGCCAGGGCGGCAACGACGCTGTCGCGGTCCGGCTCCGTCGCGGCGGCATCCTGCGGCGCGCGCGGCGACGTGATATCGGCCAGCGGCAAGCCCGTTTCCTGCGCACCGATCACCGGGCCTGCCGTCAGCAGGCTGGCGCGCTGCATCACGTTTTTCAGTTCGCGCACGTTGCCCGGCCAGCCGTGCGCCAGCAGGGTCGCCTGCGCCTGCGCATCCAGGGTTTTTTCGCTGCCCAGGAAATGCCGCGCCAGTACCAGGATATCCAACGGGCGCTGCGCCAGCGGCGGCAGGCGCAGTTCGATCACGTTCAGGCGGTAGAACAGGTCTTCGCGAAATGTGCCGGCCTTGATCATCGCCGGCAGATCGGCGTTGCTGGCGCTGATGACGCGCACTTTCACTTGCCGCTCGCGGTTCGAGCCGAGGCGCTCGAAGCGTCCCGTTTCCAGCACGCGCAGCAGTTTCATTTGTCCGGCCAGCGGCAAGTTGCCGATCTCGTCGAGGAACAGGGTGCCGCCGTCGGCCGCGTCGAACTTGCCGTCGCGCGCGCGCGTGATGCCGGTATAGGCGCCCGCCTCGGCGCCGAACAGTTCCGCCTCGATCAGCTCCACTGGCACGGCGCCGCAATTGAGCACCACGAAGGGGCCGCTGGCGACCTGCGAATTGGCTTGCACGATGGCGGCGATGCGTTCCTTGCCGCTGCCGTTCGGCCCCGAAATGAGCACGGGCACGTCGGCACGCGCCACCTGGCACGCCAGGTGCACCACTCTTTCGGTGGCCGGGTCTTGCCACACCATGCCGCGCAAATCGAAGTCGTGTTCCAGGGCGTGGCGCTGGCGCCGCTCGGCCACCACGCGCTGGCGCAGCGCGCGGTTGGCCTGCCCCAGTTCCAGCAGGTTCTGCACGGAAGCGATCAGGCGCCGGTCATCCCATGGCTTGGCCAGGTAGTCGGCTGCGCCGGACTTGATCAGGTCGACGGCCGCGTCGAGCTGGGTCCATGCCGTCAGCAGGATCACGGGCAGGTCCGGGTAGCGCGCGCGGATGGCGTGGAACAGCGCGCTGCCTTCCTCGCCCGAGGTGGTGTCGGCCGTGAAGTTCATGTCCTGCACCACCAGGTCGATGGCGTGCCGTTCCAGCAGTTGCAGGCCTTCCTCGGGCGAGGCGGCGCGCACGGCGTCGATCTCGTGCAGGGAGAACAGCACGTCGAGCGCGATGGCCACGGCGGCATTGTCGTCAATAATCAGTACGGTAGGCATGCGCGCAGCATATCACTCAGGTGCCGACTCAGGTACTGCGGGTGGCCGTGGCCGGCGAAATGCTGGCCGCGCGCCAGGCCGGGCCGTACACGGCGCCCACGCCCAGCAGCCAGAACACCAGCGCGCCGGCCAGCAGATAGCCGGGTGGCAGGCGCGCCATTTCCAGCTGGCTCACCAGCAGCTGGTTCAAGCCCAGGGCCAGCAGAACGCCGCACGCCACGCCGACGCTGGTAATCATGAAATTCTCGGTCAGGAAGTAGCGCAGGATGTCGATGCGGCGGGCACCCAGTGCACGCCGCACGCCGATCTGCTTCCTGCGCTGCGTCACCCACAGGCTGGCAATGCCGACGATGCCGCTGGCCGTCACCAGCAGCAGCAGGGTCGAGACGGCGATCAGCATCCATGACAGGCCGCGGTCGGCCCGGTAGCGTTCCTGGCGGTGCTGCTCCAGTGTGTCGATGCGCACCAGGATGCGATCCGTGGTGGAGGTGCGGATCGCCTGGGCCGCCTCCTGCATCAGGCGGTCGCGCTGGCCCGGTTCGGCGCGCACGGCATACATCAGCGAATCGCGCCTACCCGTCAGGCGCGCCGGCAGCAGGGCCGAATATTCGCCTCGGGGCTTGACCTGGGCACCCTGGGTCTGCAGCCGTTCGACGATGCCGACCACGCGCAGTTCCGGGTCGTTATCGCCGGTGCCCTTGTACAATGTCTTGCCAACAAAACTGGTCTCGCCGGGCCAGATTTTCTGCGCCGCCAGGCGCGTCAGGATCAGCACCTTGGGATAGGTGTCATCGACATCGTCGTCGATCTCTGGCACCTCGTCGGGCCGGAAGTCGCGTCCTTCGACCAGTTGCAAGCCATAGGTCTTCAACAGCGAATCGGGGCTGAAGTAGGTTGACACTTCGGCGCTGGGCGTGGCCTGGCCGCGCTTGGCCGACACGCTGGTGATATTACCGGAACGTGACAGCACGGCCTGTGATGTTTGCGCCACCGACATCGCTCCCGGCAAAGCGCGCAGCAGGGCAGCCTGGCGTTTCTGTTCGGCCAGCTGGCGTTGGTGGCCGCCGCGGTCCATGTTCTGCACATTGACATAGAAAATATCGTTTTCAGCGGCCACGCCGGTGGGCCGCGCGGCCACGGCCTGGCGCACGTTGACGATATACAGGGCGTTGGCCAGGATGGCCAGGCTGATGGCCACTTGCACGGCCACCAGGATGGCGCCGGTTTTGCTGCGCATCAGCGCCGACAGGATGGGACGGATTTCCATGCTGGACCTCATAGTGGGTAAGTGTGTGTGATCGGCTTCATTGGGACTTGAGCTGAATCGCCGGCGTGACCTGGCAGGCGCGCCAGGTGGGCAGCAGGCCGGCCAGCAGGGCGGCGGCGACCGACATGGCAAACGTCAGCAACAGCATCGGTATGTCCATGTGCGCCACGGTGCCCAGCTCTTCCGATTGCTGGCTGACCACGGCCAGCGCGCCAAACGCCAGCAGCAGGCCCAATACGCCGCCGGCCAGGCCGATCACGCCCGTCTCGATCAGGAACTGGCGGAAGATGTCGCGCCGTGTGGCGCCCAGTGCGCGGCGGATGCCCACTTCGGAGGCGCGCACCGAAAACTTCGCCAGCAGGAGGCCGATGGTGTTGACCAGGCACAGCAGCAGGAAACCAAAGGCCAGCCAGGCAGCCAGCCGGTTGTCGTTGTCGACTACCTGCAGGTAAGCCATCCACTCTTGCAGGTCGTACAGGTGGTTAGGCGCGTTGCGCATCATGCGTCCCAGCTTGCGCTGCTCGCCTGCGTAGGCGTCCAGGTATTGCTGCAACTGGCCACGCTCGCTGCTGCTGGCCATCTCGAACCAGAACTGCAGCCAGGTGCAGCCTGACGCCAGCATGCCCTGATAGCCGGGCGCGACATTGTCGCCGTTGCAGCTCATGCCGCCATCGTGCACGGTCTCGTGGCGGATCGCGCTGGCAAACGGAATGAAGAATTCGTCCTCCGGGCCGAACGCTCCCTTGCTGCCGATAATGTGATGCGCGCGCGGCACCACGTCCCAGGTCTTCAGCACGCCCGTCACCATGTAGGGGCGGCCCAGCACCGTCACGCGCTGGCCTACCGGATTGCTGGTACCCACCAGTTTTTCGGCCAGGGCGCGACTGAGCACGATCACGTCGGCGCCGCTGGCGTCATCGGCTTCGCTCCATGGCTGGCCATGCAAAAAAGGTGGTTCGAACATGGTGAAGAAGTCGCGCGTGGGTGCCATGCCCTGGGCGAAGAAGGAACCGATATCCTTGCGCGCCGGTTCTACCTGGCCGGCCACCCCATACATCACGGTGCGGCGCACGCCCATTTTGCTGCGCATGAAGTTCTGCGCATCGATATAGCTCATCTGCATCTGTGAAAAGCCCGGTTTTTCGCCGGGTACATAGCCTTTCACGGGCAGGATGTCGATCAACGGCACGAACAGGCGGTCGCTCTTGTGCGGCAGCGGATCGCCCGACATGGCGTGCAGGATGGTGACGGTGGATACGCTGGCGGCGACGCCGACGGCCAGGGTCAGTATCATCAATGCGGTCAGGGCGCGGTTGCGGCGCAGGCTGCGCAGGCCCAGCGTGAAATAGTAGCGGAACATGTTCTCTCCTTACGCGGTCACGGGGTGCTGCGGCCTGGCCGACAACGTGGCACTGTGTTGCACCAGGTCCGACACCTGGCCATCGATGATGTGCACATTGCGCTGGCTGCGCAGCGCCAGTTCCGGATCGTGCGTGACCATCAGGATGGTGGTGCCTTGCGCATTGATTTCTTCCAGCAGTTCCATCACGCCGCGCGCCATCTGCGTGTCCAGGTTCCCGGTCGGCTCATCGGCCAGCAGTAGCTTGGGCGAGCCGGCCAGCGCGCGCGCGATCGCCACGCGCTGCTGCTGGCCGCCCGACAGTTCGGCCGGATAGTGTTTCATGCGCGATGCCAGGCCGACCTTGGCCAGCGCTTCCTCGATGCGCTCCTTGCGTTCGGCGCGGTTGAAACCGCGGTAGCGCAGCGGCACGTCGACGTTGTCGAACAGCGACAGGTCGGGGATCAGATTAAAACCCTGGAAGATGAAGCCGAGTTTTTCATTGCGCAGGCGCGAGCGGGCATTGTCGTCCATGCCCCTGACATTGACGCCGTCGAGTATGTATTCACCGTCGGTGAATTCCTCGAGCAGGCCGGCGATGTTCAGGAAGCTCGTCTTGCCCGAGCCGGACGGTCCCGTGACGGTGACGAATTCACCTTGTTTCACATGGATGTCGAAGCCGCGCAGCGCGTGGGTTTCGATCATGTGGGTACGGTAGATTTTGCTCAGGGTTTGCATGCGCAGCATGGAGGGGCCTCTTGTAGAGTGAGATGAAGGAGATTCAGTTGAGCGAGACGCGCGCGGCGTTCGCGAAGTTTTCCGTGCCGGCGACGACCACCTTGTCGCCCAGTTTCAAGCCGTCGAGGATTTCCACTGCCGACACGCTGGTGGCGCCCAGTTTGATCGGCGTGCGCATCGCCACGCCGTCGCGCACGACGTAGGCGAAACGGCCGCCTTCGGCTTCGACGAAGGAGCCGCGCGCCAGCATCAGCACATTCGGTTTTTCATCGATCAGCAGGCGCGCCGCCACGCGCTGGTTCTGGCGCAGGCCGGCTGGCTGCTGGCCATCGAAACGCACGCGCGCCAGCACCTGGTTTTTGACCACTTCGGGCGACAGCGCCGACAACTTGCCGCTCGCCTTGATGACGCCTGTTTCGATCTCGGCGCGCATGCCCAGGCCCATGTCGGCGACATAGGTTTCCGGTACCTCGAGCTCGACTTCCAGCTGCGACAGGTCGACCAGGGTCATCAGGGCCGTATTGGCTTGCACCACGCTGCGGTTGGCCACCGACAGGGTGCCGATGAAGCCGTTGACGGGCGCGCGCACGGTCAGCTCGTCGACCCGGCGCTGGGCATTGTCGCGGCTCAGGCGCTGGCGTTCCAGTTCATTGCTTTTTGTTTTCAGGGCCAGGGTCACGTCTTCGTTTTCCAGGCCCGCCGCCTGCGAAGCGTGCTTGCTGCGGATGTCGGCCGAATTCAAGGCATCCTTGGCCTTCTGGTAATCGATCTTGGCGATGATGCCCACCTGCGCCACGCTTTCATAGCGTTCCAAAGTGCGCTGTGCGGACAGGCGCTCGATCTCCGCCGTGTCGGCTTCGCGGCGCGCCAGCAGCTTCTGCTTCTTGGCCAGGATCTGCTGGCGCGCCACCTCGGCTTCCAGTTGCTGCACGCTCGATTGCTCGCGCTTCAATGCGTCGGACAGGTCAGGCGATTCCAGCACGGCCAGGATGTCGCCCTTTTTCACCGTGTCACCGGCCTTGGCCTTCAATGTCACGGTCGCCACCGTTGTCGAATACAGGGTGGGACTGATGGCGGCCACTACGCGGCCATTCACGGCGGCGTCGCGAATCAGGGTGCCGCGCGTGACGTCGGCGATGCGCAGGCGGCTGCTGTTGACGGAATGCTCGCTGTTGCGCCAGGCGGCAACGGCAGCGATGGCCGCGCCGATGACGATGACCGCGCCAGCGAGCAGCAGGGCGCGTTGCTTGTGGCGCTGGCCCGGGGGGGCGGACAGCACGGCATCTTGGGAGGAAGTATCGCGGATCATGGTCAGGTCTCGTGAAGGATGCCTTTTCCAATGCAGGATTCGTGCCAGTTATCAAGTCGTTGATTTGAATGGATATTTTGTTGGTGTCCGCCTGTCCGCCGTGTCCGCGCTGTCCGGCATGTCCGTTCGCGCAGGTTGGACTTGATAAATTGGCAATCGCCTGCATCTGCTGTGGCGACTCCTTTTTTTGACTCCTCCCCAGGCGCCATGCATCCATTTCTCCAGCAACTTTTCCCTGCCCGCGCCTTGGCGCCGGCGCTCGATTATCCTTTCGCGCGCAGCGACGTGGCGATGCTGCAGCGGTTGACGGGCGAGGCGCCATCGCTCGATGGCCAGACTTGGAACGAGCTGCTGCTCGACCAGTATGCGGCGCATCTGGCGCGCGAGACCAGCATCTTCGGCCAGCAGGAGCTGCACCGGCGCCTGAGCGGTGGTCAGGCCGATCCCGCCTCCATTGCGCGCGTCCGGCGATTGCTGGACGATCCGGCCCAGGCGTCCAGCCTGCAGCGCGCCTGCCTGCCCTTGCGTCAGGCCGATACGGAGGTGAGCGAGACCCTGTTCGGTGCGGCGCTGGCATCGGCACCCTGGTGGAGTGCCTGGCTATGGCTGGTGCCGCTGGCCTTGTTGCTGGCCATCGCCGCCAGCTGGCTGGTGGGTTGGCCGGCGCTGTTAGGCGTGCTGGCCGCCTGTGTTGCGCTGATGACCGTGCAGGTACGGTTTTACGAAAGTGCCAAACTATGGGAGCGTACGCTCGATACCTTGCGCCACCTGTTGAAAACCCGTGCCGCGCTGGCGCGGCTCGCGGTGCCGGCAGCCTTGCCATTGGCGGCAGGCGGCGCGCAGGCGGCCAAGCTGACGCGCGCCATCGAGCGCTCGCTGCTGCATTACGTGCCCTTCATTGATACGCTGCTGGTCGAGTATGGCGACTGGCTCCTGCTGAAAAACGTCAAGCGCTATTTCCGCACGCGCCAGCTGGTGGCGCAGCAGCTGCCCTTTCTGCGCGACAGCTTTACCCAGGTGGCCCAGCTGGAAGCGGACCTGGCGCTGGCGCGGCAGTTGCGCGCGGCCCCCGTGTTTTGCTGGGCGGGCACTGCGGCGCCGCGCGCGCTGGCCTTGCAGGGCATGCTGCATCCCTTGCTGGAGAACGCGGTGCCGCTGTCGTTCAGCGTGCAAGGCAGGGGGGGCTTCATCTCCGGCCAGAACGGTATCGGCAAGAGCACGTTGCTGCGTTGCATAGGCTTGAACCTGGTCTGCGCGCGGGCCTTTGGCTTTTGTCATGCGGACAGCGCTGATGTGCCGCGCCTGGCCGTGTATGCGAGCATGCAGAATGAAGATTCGCTCGATGGCGGCGAAAGTTTATATATTGCTGAACTGCGGCGCGCGCGCGAATTGCTGGCGCTGGCCGAAGCAGGGGCGCCGGCCTTGTTCCTGATCGACGAGATTTTCCGCGGCACCAACCATCTTGAATCGGTGGCGGCGGCGGCCGCCGTGCTGCATACGCTGGCCGCGCGCCACCTGGTGATCGTCTCGTCGCACAACCTGGTGCTGGGGCCGCTGCTGGAAGACTGCCTGGCGCCGTGGTGCGTGCGCCGCGATGAAGGGGGCGCGCTGCTGCTGGCGCCCGGCGTGCTGCAAGCCACGAATGGCATCGCCCTGCTGGCGCAGCGCGGTTTTGACGCCGGCATCGCGGACAAGGCGGGGCGCGTCTTCGACTGGCTCAGCACGCACATGGCGCAACCGGCCGATTGCGGCGGCGTCCTCGAACGCGCCTGATGGCCGCCCTTACTTGTCCTGCTTTTCCGGCGTGCTCTTGTCGATCACTTCGCGGCAATCGCCGCGGATGATGGCGTTGTCGTAGTTGGTCCAGCCGTAGCTGTCGACGTAGCGCTTGTGCTGCTTGAAGCGGGGGCTGGCGATGCTCCATTCGGGCTGTTCGCCGGCAAAGCGGATGTCGCCCAGGTCGAGCAGCGTGTGGAACATGTTTTCCGTCGACAGGCGCGCCTTCTGATGGCGCTGCAGCTGCGTCACTTTGTCCGGATAGTGCTGCTGGAATTGCGGCGAATACCAGACGAAGGCGGGCACATGGAATTCGAATTGCGTGTTGTGGCCATGGAAGGCCAGGCGGCAGGTGCCGTCGTACAGGGTCTGGCCATGATCGGCCACGTAGACGAGCGAGCTGCGCAGGGCGGTGCGCTGGCCATCGTCCTTCAGCATGCCGATCACGTTCGACAGGAACCAGTCCGTGTACAGGATGGAACTGTCGTAGCTGTTGTTGAGCTGCGGCTTGATGGCCGTGTCCGTGTAGACGGGCTTGTCGACGCCGAACAGCGACGGCTGCCACTTGTCGAATTGCTTGGGGTAGCGCTGGCTGTAGTTCCAGTGGCTGCCCAGCGTGTGCAGCACGATGAGTTTTTTCGGCGCCGGGTCGGCCAGCGCATTCCTGAACGGGTCGAACAGGATCTGGTCAAAGTTGGAACTGTTGGTAAAGCCGCCCAGGTTCAAAAATTGCACCACGTCCGCTTCCTTGGCAAACACGGACACGGGCGTGTCGAACTGGCCGAAGGAAATCTGGTTCGACAGCCAGTAAGTCTTGAAGCCCGCTTCCTTGTAGGCGGTGAGGAAGGATTTTTCCGAGAAGCCATCCTTGAGGCTTTGCGTGGCCGGCTTGCGCGAGATGATGACGGGCACGGACAGGCGCGTGGCGGAAACGGCCGTGATGACATCGGCCAGCGGCACCAGGTTGCTTTCCTGTTTCAGCAGGGGATTGGTGTCGCGTTCGTAACCATTCAGGCTCCAGCGGTCGTAGCGCGACGATTCGCCGATCACCATGACCACCACTTCCGGATGGGCATCGGGCTGTTGCTGGTGCGCGCCGAAACGGAAGTTGCTGCTTTTCTGTCCCAGCTCGGCCAGGTACTTGCGTTCCTTGTAGAAATCGAAGCCGCGCGCGGCCAGGCCGAATGGCCAGGAATTGCTGACGGTGTCGAAGGCGTACGGCAGGCGCGCCCAGTGGGGCAGGCTGGGCCAGCCCAGGCCCGTTTCGTCGGCGCCGGCGATGCTGGCGTTCTCCGGCTTGCTGCTTTCCTCGTCTTCCTCGGCTGTTTCGTCTTCGGCCGAGCTGGCGTCGCCGAAGCCGGAGGCGCCCGCCTTGCCGCTGGCCGCCGGATGGCTGGCCTTGGCCGGCGCGGGCGCGCTATGCAGAACCTTGGCCTCGAAACCGAATTCGTAGCCGTACCACCAGAAGCCGCCCAGCAGGATCAGCAATATGAAGGCGGCCGGGCGCGTCTTGCCGCGCCAGTCCAGGTCGCGCGTGCGCGTGGCGGCAAACCAGGCCAGCGCGCACCAGGCGATCACGCCCAGCATGACGGCGCCCATCAGCCACACTTTTTGCCCGAGGAATTCCATCGCTTCCTTGGGGCTGGTTTCGAAGATGATGCCCAGGTGGTGCGTGGAAATACCCTGGCCATAGAAGATGAACAGGTAGATTTCCGTCGGCAGGGCCAGGAATGCGGGGACCAGCAGCCAGTGGAACCAGGCGGGGCGCTTGAACACGCTCCAGACAGCCAGCCAGGCCAGCAGCTCGAAGCTGAGCATCTGCCAGGGATGTTCGGGCGCACGCCCCAGCAGCGCGGGGACGAAGGGCACGGCCGTCAGCAAGGCATATGTCAGGAGCAGGAACAAATTGGCGGGGCGAAGCAAGAAGCGCATAAGGGTGGGCGGGAGGGCAGCGAAAAATGTCCGCTATTATCAATCCTTTTGTTGTCTTGCGGTCGTACAAGAATGCGCGTGCCAGATGCTTGGTTGCAGAGAAAGAGTGCCAAATCATCAAGCACTGCGAGGTGCCGGCGTCTGTGCGTCGCAGCCAAAGATTAGTCAAAATGCCACAAAAGCGCATCTTTTTTGCCTTTTTTTATAGCAAAAAGCGGTAAACTGATTGACCCCCTGTAACACAAGGTCTAAACTAGCGAGTTCTCGATTTTATTCTGCTCATCGTTTACGCATTAATTGGCATTTCATGGCCGCTCCTTATCGAGTGGCTGCGGGCGCCTCCGGTGCGCAGTAGATGGAAGCGGGACGAGGTTTTAGTCGCCGGGCATCTTGCCCGGGTTATTAATCGTAGTTTTTTGTTGGATTTATAACGATGCCAACCATCAATCAATTGATTCGCAATCCACGCGTCGCTTTGACCGTGAAGAGCAAATCGCCGGCGCTGGAAAACAGCCCGCAAAAACGTGGCGTTTGCACACGTGTTTACACCACGACTCCAAAGAAGCCTAACTCGGCTCTGCGTAAAGTCGCTAAAGTTCGCCTGACCAATGGTTTCGAAGTCATTTCGTACATTGGCGGTGAAGGCCATAACCTGCAAGAGCATAGTGTTGTGCTGTTGCGCGGCGGCCGCGTCAAGGATTTGCCGGGTGTGCGTTACCACATGGTTCGCGGTGCTCTGGATACCCAAGGCGTTAAAGACCGTAAGCAATCGCGTTCGAAGTACGGTACCAAGCGCGCTAAAGCAGGCAAGAAGTAATAAGTTGTACGCAGCAAACCCAAGTTTCGCTCAGTGGCAACTAGCTAAGTGAATGTAGTCGACCGCATCTGGTCGAGTAAGTGGAAGACTATGATGGTCGTCCGCGAGTGTGCGAAGAACGCGCGCTCAACTGAAGATTGAAAGGAATTGATATGCCACGTCGTCGTGAAGTACCCAAGCGCGAAATTTTGCCAGATCCAAAATTCGGCAACACTGATGTCGCTAAATTTGTAAACGTGCTGATGCTGTCCGGTAAGAAATCGGTTGCAGAAAACATCATCTACGGTGCTTTCGAGCACATCGCAGCAAAGTCGGGCAAAGATCCGCTCGAAGTTTTTGCTACCGCAATCAACAACGCCAAGCCGCTGGTTGAGGTGAAATCCCGTCGCGTCGGTGGTGCAAACTACCAGGTGCCGGTCGAAGTTCGCCCAGTCCGTCGTATGGCTCTGTCCATGCGTTGGTTGCGTGAAGCTGCTAACAAGCGCAGCGAAAAATCGATGCCACAACGCCTCGGCGGTGAGCTGATGGAAGCGGCTGAAAGCCGTGGCGGCGCGATGAAAAAACGCGACGAAGTCCATCGTATGGCTGAAGCGAACAAAGCGTTCTCGCATTTCCGCTTCTAATATAAAGCCAGCTACCGCAAGGCGGCTGTCAAGCATCTGTTGTTCGAGGCCGGGCTCATTTTTGCAAAAAAATGCTGCTCGGTTTTGTCCATTCATTTAGGATTAATTATGGCCCGCAAGACCCCCATTGAGCGCTACCGCAATATCGGTATCTCCGCTCACATCGATGCAGGTAAGACGACCACCACCGAGCGCGTTCTGTTCTACACGGGCGTGAACCACAAGCTGGGCGAAGTCCATGATGGCGCTGCTACCACCGACTGGATGGCGCAAGAGCAAGAGCGCGGCATCACGATTACCTCGGCTGCTGTTACGTGCTTCTGGAAGGGCATGGCAAACAACTTCCCTCCGCATCACATCAACATCATCGACACCCCAGGTCACGTTGACTTCACCATTGAAGTAGAACGTTCGATGCGCGTGTTGGATGGCGCCTGCATGGTTTACTGTGCAGTCGGCGGCGTGCAGCCACAATCGGAAACGGTTTGGCGCCAGGCTAACAAGTACAAAGTGCCACGTCTGGCCTTCGTGAACAAGATGGACCGTACCGGCGCCAACTTCTTCAAGGTCTACGATCAGATGCGTTCGCGCCTGAAGGCCAACCCAGTGCCTATCCAGATGCCTATCGGCGCTGAAGACCTCTTTACCGGTGTTATCGATCTGGTCAAGATGAAAGCGGTTATCTGGGATGACGCTTCGCAAGGCATGAAGTTTGAATACGGCGACATTCCAGCGAATCTGGCTGCTGAAGCTGCCAAGTGGCGCGAAAACATGGTTGAGGCCGCTGCTGAAGCGTCCGAAGAACTGATGAACAAGTACCTGGAAGAAGGCGACCTGTCGGAAGCCGAGATCAAGGCTGCTCTGCGTCAGCGTACCATCGCCAGCGAAATCGTTCCAATGCTGTGCGGTACCGCCTTTAAAAACAAGGGCGTACAAGCCATGTTGGACGCGGTGATCGAGTATCTGCCATCGCCAATCGACATTCCACCTGTCCCAGGTCTGGACGAGGACGAGCAGCCAGTTGAGCGCGCAGCCGACGACAATGAGAAATTCTCGGCATTGGCGTTCAAGATCGCAACCGATCCGTTCGTCGGTCAGCTGTGCTTCATCCGCTGCTATTCGGGCACGTTGAATTCGGGCGATTCGGTCCTGAACTCCGTGAAGCAGAAGCGTGAGCGTATTGGCCGTATCGTTCAGATGCAAGCCAATGAGCGCGAAGAAATCAAGGAAATGCGCGCTGGCGACATCGCTGCCGTCGTGGGTCTGAAAGACACCACCACTGGCGATACGCTTTGCGACGAAAAGGCAAGCGTCGTTCTGGAGCGCATGGTCTTCCCTGAGCCGGTGATTTCGCAGGCAGTCGAGCCAAAAACCAAGGCCGACCAGGAAAAAATGGGCCTGGCGCTGAACCGTCTGGCAGCAGAAGATCCATCGTTCCGCGTGCGTACCGATGAAGAATCGGGCCAGACCATCATCGCCGGTATGGGCGAGTTGCATCTGGACATCATCGTTGACCGCATGAAGCGCGAATTCAACGTTGAAGCGACCGTCGGCAAGCCACAAGTGGCTTACCGCGAAACGATCCGTAAAGTGTGCGAAGAGTCGGAAGGCAAATTCGTCAAGCAATCGGGTGGTCGTGGTCAATACGGTCACGTGGTTCTGAAGATCGAACCGCAAGAACCGGGCAAGGGCTTCGAATTCGTTGACGCGATCAAGGGCGGTACCGTTCCTCGCGAATACATCCCTGCAGTTGAAAAAGGTGTGCGCGATACGCTGACTTCGGGCGTGATGGCTGGTTATCCAGTTGTTGACGTTAAAGTCACGCTGTTCTTCGGTTCGTACCATGATGTTGACTCGAACGAAAATGCATTCCGCATGGCCGCTTCGATGGCATTCAAAGATGGCTGCCGCAAAGCATCGCCCGTCATCCTGGAGCCGATGATGGCCGTGGAAGTGGAAACGCCGGAAGACTACGCCGGTACCGTGATGGGCGATCTGTCGTCGCGTCGCGGTATGGTGCAAGGCATGGATGAAATTGCTGGTGGTGGCGGCAAGATCATCAAGGCCGAAGTGCCTCTGTCGGAAATGTTCGGTTACGCCACATCGTTGCGTTCGTCGACCCAGGGTCGTGCGACTTACACGATGGAATTCAAGCACTATGCTGAAGCACCTAAGCATGTGACTGAAGCGATCGTAAGCTCGAAAGCTAAGTAATAGAAGTTCCGGGCCGGCTTTCACGAGAATGCCGGTCCCTACATTTAAATCATTGTTCTAAGGAAGAATAAAATGGCAAAAGGTAAATTCGAACGGACCAAGCCGCACGTCAACGTCGGCACCA
>JAEAMG010000525.1_pt1 | contig 41645 bp, 35 predicted proteins | sample 8958741 | NCBI WGS metagenome assembly JAEAMG01 (sample SAMN16933256, study PRJNA681125) | bioreactor sludge metagenome | isolation source: anaerobic bioreactor treating anionic surfactant - SDBS | place: India: Bengaluru | collected 2019-02-28 | reverse complement strand
GCGGTGAGGAAAGTGATGGCGACGATGACCCAGGCAAAGTGGATGCCGCGCCGCGCCATCCATTGCGAAACAGGATAGGAAAGCATGCAGTCCTCATGAGAAAGAGTGAAGAGAAAGAGTGGATGCCGGTCAGTATCAGCCGATGGGATTTTCCCCATGTTATATTATGATCGTAATTTATACAATCGAAAAAAAACTGGAGCCACACTGCTGCGTGCGGCTCCAGTCCTGGCTTCAAGCTTGTGAAATGGGGTCAGACCCGGCGGGGACATGTGCCCCAATGGGGCACATGTCGATCCCGCAGGAACTGACCCCAAACATTACTTCACCTTCAAGCCATTCTTCACATCCGTCACGCCTTCGACGCCACGGGCCAGGTCGGCGGCTTTTTTCACTTGCGCCTGGGAAGGCACGAAGCCGCTGAGCATGACGACGCCGTTCACCGTTTCCACGTGCACGTCCAGCGCTTTCAAGTCATTGTCCTTGACCAGGTCTGCCTTGATCTTGGTGGTGATGACCGAGTCTTCCACTGCCACCTTGGTGCTGCCGGCCGCATTGCGCGTCATGCAGGCGGCCTTGGCCGTCGCATCCATGGCGTCGCAATTTTCCTTCGTGGTGGCAGGGGGATTCTGCGCCACGTTGGTGCCGGCCCTGGCGCCCGTGTTGGCGTCGGCCAGCGCGGCCGTTTTCGCCGCCTTGGCATCGTTCATGCACGTGGTTTTATCGGCGCCAGAGCGGTCGCCGCACTTGGCCTTGGCCATGTCATACTCGGCATTGGCGACATCCTTGCGGGCCTTGCCCAGTTCGCGCGGCGTGTTGCGGTATTGCGCCACGGCGTCCGATTCGGCCTTGGCGCGCGCCACCTTGGCTTCTTCCACGCAGACTTTTTTCGCGTTGCCGCTGTGGGCATCGCAGGCAGCCTTGGCCTGTTTGTAGTCGGCCGTTGCCTTGTCCGTCAAGCTCTTGTACGAGGCATCCTGTGCGTGCGCGGGCGTGGCGGCAAGCAGGGCGCTGGCACTGGCGGCCAGCATGAGTGCGATCATTTTGTTCATGGTGGTTCCTCTCTGGTTAGTTGATGCCCAGATTAGACCCCTGCCGCACGCAAAGCTCCGTGCGACAGCACACGCTGACAGGCCATCCGCATAAAAATCAGCGTTTATTTGTCGCCGCTCAAGCCCGCATAGCGCTGGCAATGGCCGATTTCATGCGCCGTCATCGCTTCCATCATCAGGCCCTGGCGCGCAGCCGGCACGCCCTGCAAGACACTGTCCGCCTGCGCATTGCCGCGCAAGGACAGCACCAGCTTGCAGCGCCCCCCTTCGTAGCCCAGCGCCAGCGGCACGGCACCGGGCGCATCCTGGGGCTGCACGATGATATCGATGGGCAAACCTTGCTCGCGCGCAAACGCGATGACGGGCTGGCCCGCCTGCAGCCAGCGGCTTTCCAGATCGGTGAGCTGGGCGTGCGCCATGGCAGGCACAGCAAGGAACAAACTCAACAGAGAGAACAGTTTCAACATGGGATCGACAGGAGGAAAGAGGCTTTACCACTGCAGAGTAAGCGGTGCAGATATTTCCACAAGGAAAAACTGGCAACTTTTCGCAAATAAAGACGAAAAAAAACCGGTGCAGTGCACCGGCTTTTCACGCTGACAATAGTCAGGGTCGGGTTTATTTCTTCGCAGTCATTGCTTTGTCCAGCGCGCGGGCCGTGACGAATTCCGGACGGATATCGTTGGGCACAGCCTTCATCTTGTCGAGCGCCACCTGCACTTCGGGGCGAATCACCACGTATTTGGTCATCATCGCTTGCGCGCGCGCATAGTCACCCGTTGCCTCGATGGTCAGAAATTCACGGTCCAGGTCGATCACGGCTTGCTTGATCTTGGCAAAATCGACGCCGAACTTGCCGTCGCCCAGCGAGACAAAACCGCCCTTGTCGAGGATGTAATTGATCTGGATGGCCATGCCGCGCGCGTGCGAATCGGTCAGGCCGAAATGCAGTGTGCGGAAACCGGAGGCGAGGAAAGTGTTGTACAGCTTGCGCTCAGCCGCCTCGCCCTGGCCCAGGGTATCGTTGAGTTGCCCCTTGTCCATCATGTAGCGAAGCGCGAACAGGCCCGTGATGTCGGCCTTGGCTTCCTCGATGGTCGAGTATGCCTCCTTCAAGTCCTGGCGCGGCGTCGATGGCTTGCCGTCGACGACGGTGGCGTGCGGGCCCAGGCCGTGCATGATTTCATGCGCGAGGATGTGCGTGAAGAAGGAATTGAAATCCACGTCCTGCTGCGCTTCGGGTGTCAATACCAGCTTGGAGATCGGCGTCAGGGTGGCCTTGAACTTGGCTTCCTGCACGTTTTTCAGCATCACGCGCTTCGAGCCGCGCGCGCTGATGATGCGCTCGTCGTTCGGCAAGTTGTAGGCGGCCGTCTGCACGGCCATGTTGCCATCGCCGGCGCCATATACCTGGTTGACCACCACCATCGGCGCCAGCGCGCCCACTTTCGGGTTGCGGTACCGGGCGTCGAGCGGCAGGTTGTCTTCCAGCTCCTGCATGTGCTTGGCGAAGAAGTTCAGCTTTTGCGTCTCGGCCTGGTCGCGGATGTTCACGTAGGCTTCGAACGCGGCCTTGTAGCCGAACAGCTCGTCGTTATACGTTTCATACGGGCCGATGGTGATGTCGACGGGCGAATCGAGGTCCATCCAGGCGAAGTCGGACGGCAAGTAATCGTTGTCGAGGAAAGCCTTGGCGCGCAGGGTCAGGAATTTCTTCAGCGATGCGTTGTCCGTGGCGGCTGCCGCCTCGTCGAGCAGCTTGGCCAGCTGTTTCAGTTCCACCTTGTATTCGTCCGAATACTTGACGGTCTGGTATTTGCCATCCTTGCCCGCGCGAATCGTCGTGAAGAACCATTGCGCCTGCTGCTTGTCATCCGCCGACAAGCCATTCATCCACGTTTCCAGGCTGGCCTTGGTGGCGCCCTGCGGATAGAAATTGCCCGCTTCCGGCTTGTGTGCGGGAATGGCGATGCCCGCATAGCTGGCCGGCATGAACGAGGCGTGCGCGTCGAGCACCGACCATGGGCCCTTGTTGATCCAGAAATAGTTCAGGCGGGCCTGGCCCAGCTTTGATTTGTCCTTCTTCAAGGCCGCCCACAGGGCTTCATTGCCGGACCAGCGCTGGCGCAGTTGCAGCACGTCGACCAGCTTGGCCGCCTCGACCAGCTTGGCGATGGCCTGGCGGTCGCCGGCAGACAGGTGCGTGACGTCAGCCGTCAGCGCAACGGGCGCGTAGCGGGCGCTCATGCTGGTCAGTTGTTGCGCCGTGGCCGGGATTGCTGGTGCGGCGGCTGGCGTTGCGGCGCAGGCGCTGCCGACGGCAGCGGCCATCAGCAGGGGAATCAGGAGTTTTTTCATGGGGGTCTCGGTAAGATTTTTCTCAGAAGCGGCTGGCGCGGATGGCGCGCTACCGCTTTCTTGCTCAGCCTGCGATTGTCCCACCTGCCCCCATGGCATGGCAAGCCGCTTACCAGACCTTGTACACCTGCCCCGTCTGCGCCCCTTCCACGCTGCGGCTGTAAGCCAGGGCCACGCGGCTGGCGGCGGCCGGCTCGAAGCCGTAGAAGAACGGGCCATACGCGTCCAGCGATTCGGCCAGGACCGTAGGGCTGACGACATTGATGCGCATGCCGCGCGCCAGTTCGATGGCGGCGCCCCGCACGAAGCCTTCCACGGCCGCATTCGTCATGCTGGCGGCCGCGCCGAAGCGGATAGGCTGCTCGGCCACGATGCCGCTGGTGAGCGTGATCGAGCCGCCGTCGTTCAGGTATTCCTGCGCCACCAGCGCCACGTTGACCTGGCCCATCAGCTTGCTGTCCAGACCCAGCTGGAATTGCTCGGGGGTGAACTCGGCCAGGGGGCCGAAATGCAGCTTGCCCGCCGTCACGACGACGGCATCGACCTTGCCGATGCGCTTGAACAGGGCGCGCACTTGCGCGATGTCGCTCATGTCGGCCTGATGCGTGCCGCTGCGGCTGCCCACTTCGATGATTTCATGGCGTTGCGCCAGTTGCGCCGCGACGGCCGTGCCGATGGTACCGCTAGCGCCGATGATGACGATTTTCATGCTGTTTCCTTGTGTGGGGTGAACGATGCAGCCAGTATGCGCCGCTTCCAAAAAGGAATAAATACGCTAGAATTTACAAGATTACTAATCTTCGATGCGGCCATCCGCATCGGCAAGCTGGAAGATTCCGCCATGGTGGCGCGCGTGCTGCGGCCGTATGCGATGGTGATCTGCGCCGCGCCCGCCTATCTGGCAAGACATGGCACGCCGCGCACGCCGGCCGACCTGGCGCGCCACGAATGCCTGGACTTCATGCAGTGGACGCGCCACGTGCGCTGGCGCCTGGCCAGGAGCGGCGACGACGACGGCAGCCCCGTGCGCGAAAGCCGCTTCCGCTCGAACAATGGCCAGGCGCTGCGCGTGGCGGCCCTGCACGGCTTCGGCATCGTCATGCAGGCGGAAATCCTGATGGCCGGCGATATCGCCGCTGGCAGGCTGGTGCCGCTGCTGGCAGGCTACGTGCCGGCACCGCGCCCCATGCACCTCGTGTATGCGCGCGACCGCCAGCCCACGCCCAAGCTGACGACCTTCATCGATTTTCTGCTGGAACGCTACGGGCCAGCGGCGACACCGCCGCCGGCCACGCTCACGTAACTTGGGGAGCTTAGTTGGCTTTTGCCAGCTTCGCCAGCTCGCCGTCCGGCTGCCAGCCGGCACCTAAAGAACGGGCCACGGCCACGGTCGCCAGCAGGCGCTGGGTCTTGATCTGCACGGCGGCGCGGTCCGCTGTCAGCGAACTGCGCTGCGCATCGGTGACGTCCAGATAGGTCGAGATGCCGCGCTCATAGCGCGTGCGCGCCACCAGGTAGGCGCGCGCGGCGGCTGCCTGCGACAGGGCCTGGGCGTCGCCCTGCAACTGGCGCTGCTCCACGTCGGATAGCGCATCTTCCACTTCGCGCAAGGCCGTCAGCAGCTTCGTTTCGTGATTCGCCACGGCTTCCGCATAGCGCGCCTTGGACAAGTCCAGATTCGCCTGGTTGCGGCCACCGTCAAAGATTGGCAGGGACAGGGCCAGCGGACCAAAGCTGAACTGGCGCGAACCGCCCTGCGCCAGGTCGCGCAGTTTTTCGGAGGCGTAGCCGAAATTGCCCGTCAATTGCAGCGACGGATAAAACGCGCCTTCGGCCACGCCCACTTGCGCATTCGCCGCGCGCAGGCCCGCCACGCTGGAAACGAGGTCAGGACGGTGCGCCAGCAGGCTGGCCGGCAGGCCGACAGGAATGGCGGGCGGCAGCGGCAGGCTCGATGGCTCGGCGGCCACCGGCAATTGCAGCGCCGACGGCGGCTTGCCCGTCAGGGTGGCCAGGCTGTTTTCCAGCTGGTTGCGCTGGCGCTTGACTTCATGCAGGTCGGCCTGGGCGTTCGACAGTTCGACTTTCGCGCGCGCCAGGTCCAGCTCATTCGTCAGACCCGCATTGAAGCGCGCCTCGACCAGGTCGGCCGATTCGCGGCGCGTGCCCAGGGCGCCATTCAGAATGGCCATTTCCGCATCGAGTCCACGCAGCTGCCAGTAATTGCTGGCCACTTGCGCCGACAGCATCAGCAGCACGCCGTCGCGGTCGGCCTGCGCCGCCAGCGCCTGCGAGTCAGCCGCTTCGACCATGCGTTTGACACGCCCCAGCAGGTCGACTTCATACGACAGCGAACCGCCCACGGAAAAGTTATTCCCGCTGATGGAGCGGTTGCCCAGGGCCAGGCCCTGCGAGGTGTTGGCCGAGGTGCGCGAGTTCGAAATACCCGTGCTGACATTCACGCTCGGGCCCTGATTGGCGCGCGCCGTGCCGCTTTGCGCCAGCGCCTGCAGCAAGCGCTCGCCGGCCGCCTTTACGCCGGGATTGTCCTGCAGCGCGCTGTGCTCGAGGCGGTCCAGGGTGGCGTCGCCGTAGATGCGCCACCACTCTTTGGGCAGCTGCGCGGCATCCGCTGCGGCCGCGCCGTGGCGGAAAACGCCGTTGTCGATGCCGGCCACATTCGCCGGGGCCGTGAAATCCTGGCCCACGGTGCCGCAGGCGGACAGCGCCACGGCAAGGGAAGCGGCCAGCGCGATTTTCGTCAATACTGTTTGCATGATGTGTACCTTCTTGTTCTTTACGGGCTTGCGTTGGCGGTCAATGACCGCCGCCACCGCCACCGGGGGCTTTGAGTTTGTCGGCCAGCCACAGGGGCACGATGCAGGCCAGCAGGATGGCGCCGATCAGGAAGAAGCCATCGTTGTAGGCCATCACATACGCTTCGCGGCGCACGATGCCGTCGATCGCCTGCAAGGCCTGGTTGCCGGCCGTGACGGCGTCATAGCCCTTGGCCATGAACGACGACGTCAGCTGGTCGATGCGCAGCTGCGTGGCGCTCGAATACGCATTGATCGCTTCGCCCAGGCGCTGCGAATGAAAGTGCTCGCGGGTGCTCAGGGCCGTGGCCAGCAGGGCGATGCCGATGGAGCCGCCCAGGTTGCGCGTCATGTTGAACAGGCTCGATGCGGACGGCATGTCCTTCGGCGCAATGCCCTTCATGGCGAAATTCGACAGAGTCAGCATGACGAAGGGCTGGCCCAGCGCGCGCACCACCTGCGACCACAGCAGCTGGTCATAGCCGGTGGACGCGTCCATATAGGCATTCATCATGCACGAGCCGCCGAACAGCAAGAGGCCGAACGAACACAGGATGCGGTTGTCGACCACGGACGACAGCTTGGCGACGAAGGGCATGATGAACAGCTGCGGCAAGCCCACCCACATGATGACTTCACCGATCTGCATCGGCGAATAGCCGGCGATCTGGCCCAGGAACAGGGGCAGCAGGAAGGCCGAGCCATACAGGCCCATGCCCGTCACGGCCGACAGCACGGTGGCGACCAGAAAATTGCGCTGGCCGTACAGGGCCAGGTTGACGAACGGCTCGGCGCGCGTGGCGCTGGTGACGACCCAGCCCAGGATGCCCGTCAGGGCCAGCGCGGCAAAGGCGATGATGAAACCCGAGTCGAACCAGTCCTTCGAATTGCCCTCTTCCAGGAAGATGGTCAGGCAGCCCAGGCCCAGGGCCATGAAGAAGATGCCCAGCCAGTCGGCCTTCCAGAACATCGCCAGCTTCATCGGCTCCTTGTCCAGGCCATAGATCATGCCCGCGATCAGCAGCACGCCAGGCACCCAGTTGATGTAGAAGATCGACGGCCAGCCATACAGCTCGGAGAGATACCCGCCCAGGGTCGGGCCCATGGCCGGCGCCAAGGTGGCGGTCAAGCCGAAGATGGCCATGCCGACGGCACGCTTCGACGGCGGCAGCTTGAGCATCACCAGCGTGAACGCCATGGGGATCAGGGCACCGCCCGTAAAACCCTGCAGCATGCGGAAGACGATCATGCTTTCCAGGTTCCAGGCCGCCCCGCACAGGGTGGAGAACAGCAGGAAGAAGGCGGTGGTGCCGATCATGTAGGTGCGCAAGCCGAACACGCGCGCCAGCAGCGCGGTGAGCGGGATGACGATAATTTCCGCCACCAGGTAGGCCGTGGAAATCCACGAACCCTCTTCCTGGGTGGCCGACAGCGAGCCAAGGATATCCTTGAGCGAGGAGTTGGTGATCTGGATGTCGAGCACCGCCATGAAGGCGCCCAGCATGCCGGCGGCGACCGCCAGCCAGGTGCGCCCGGAGACTTTCTCGTCGATCACGGGAAACGCTGGCGGCTTCGCCAGCGTGGTGGAAGGGCTGCTCATGGAAGCTTAGCGGGCGGTGGTTTGGGCGGCAGGAGCGGCGGCGTGGCGCGCGTCCTTCTCCTGATCCGCATTGGGCTGGTTCACTTCCACTTCGGCGATCACCGACATGCCCGGCACCAGGCGGCCATTCATGGCCTTGATGTCTTGCGGCTGGAAGACGATTTTCACGGGCACGCGCTGGACGATCTTGGTGAAGTTGCCGGTGGCGTTATCGGCCGGCAGCAGCGCGAATTGCGCGCCCGAGGCTGGCGCGAAGCTGTCGACCGTGCCCACCAGTTTCTTGCCCGGCATGGCGTCGATGGTCACGTGCACGCTCTGGCCGCGATGCAGGTCGGCCAACTGGGTTTCCTTGAAGTTGGCGGTGACCCAGACGTTATCCTGCACGATGGCCGTCAGTTGCTGGCCAGGCTGCACGCGCATGCCCGTTTCCACGTTGCGCTTGCCGATGCGGCCGGCGACAGGAGCCAGGATGCGGTTGTATTGCAGCTGCTGTTCCGCGTCTTTCAATTGCACGCGCAGCACGGCCACTTGTGCCTTGGCCACGTCGCGCGCAGCTTGCGCCGCACCGATCTGCGCCTTGGCGGCCGAGGCGCTGTCGCGGCGGGCGGCCAGGTCGGCCACGGCGCTCGAACGGGCCGCGTTGGCGCCGTCCAGTTCCGCTTTCGAGACGGCTTTCATCTGGCTCGTGTACAACTGGCCATAGCGCTCCGCATCCTGTTTCGCGCGCAGCAGTTGCGCATCGGCTTGCGCCACTTGCGCCTGGGCGGCGCTCGCTTGCGCCTGCACTTGCGCGATCTGCGCGTCCGCTTGCAGCACTTGCTGCTCGGCGCTGGCGATCTGCGCGGCGATCTGCTCGGTTTTCACGCGCTGGTCGAACGGATCGAGTTCCGCGATCACGTCGCCCTCTTTCACCATTTGATTGTCGTCGATGAAGACCTTGGTAACGACGCCGGAAATGCGCGCCGAGACAGGGTGCACGTGGCCGGACACATAGGCGTTTTCCGTTTCCACGAAATAGTGGCTGCGGTACCACATGCGCGCGCCGGCGCCCAGCGCGACGAGGACAATCAGGCCGGCAATGATTTTGACGCGGTTGTTAGGCGGTGCGGAGCTGGCGGAAGCGGCGGGCGTGGAAGGTGCGGCAGGGGCCGCGGGTGGGACGGCGCTCAGCACCTTGTGCTCTGCTTGGCCTGGCTGGTTGGACATACTCGCTCCGAAAATGAAATTATATAGGTTCATTATTGGGCAAAGAAAAACCAAAGTCAAGAAATGAAACGATTGCATTTCATTTTAATTTGCACTACAGTGTGAGCCATCACTTACCTTCCAACTTATAAAGAGACCCAGACCATGTCCGATCCCGGCCTCAGCGATACCTTGCCCACCACTACAGAATCCGACGCCGCCCAGGAGCTTTCCTGCTGCGGCAAGCCGGCCGGCCGTCCGCGCGCGGCCGACATGGAGGCGCGCATGGAAAACCTGCTGCACACGGCCGGCTGCCTGTTTCTGGAAAAAGGGTATGGGAAGGTGAGCCTGGAAATGATCGCCCGCGAAGCCCATGTGGCCGTGCGCACGATTTATGTGAAGTTTGGCGGCAAGGCTGGCTTGTTCAATGCGGTGGTGGAATTGCGCCGTGCCGCCTATTTTTCGACCATGCCGGCGCTGGAAACGGATATGCGGCCCCTGCCCACCATCCTGGGCGAATTCGGCCTGCTGTTCGTGCAGCTCGTTACCATGCCGGCGGCGATCCGCCTGAATCGCATGGTGGTGGCCGAAGCGGCCACGCACCCGGAACTGGCGGAAACGTTTTACAAGGTGGGACCGGGACAGACGCGCGAGATGCTGACCAGGTTTTTCAGCCGCCCCGACATCGCGCCGCTGTTTCGCGCGGAGTTGACGCCATCCATCCTGACGCTGCACCTGCTCAATTGCCTGCTGGGAGATCAGATGTCGCGCCTGCTGTTTCCACCGCAAGCCCAACCGGACGTGGCGCAATTGCGCGCCAAAGTGGCGCTCAGCCTGGACCTGTTCTTGCGCGGCACCTTGCGCCAGCCGCTGGCGAACTGACGCGGGAAGGCTGGCCGCGAAGGTCAGCCAGGGCGGCCGCCCTCTTCCTGCATCGCCGCCGCGGCATGCTCCTCGTTCAAGCCCAGCGCACGCAGGAAAGGCTGAGCTGCCGACGCGGCATGCAAGCCAAGTGAAGACTCACTTCCATCATGCCGTTCCGGGCCATAACGCATCAGATCGAACGAGGTTTCAAAGCGCTGCGCGAGGAAATAGGTGCGGAAATAATCGAAGGAAAACGCCACCTGGCCATCGCTCCGCAGCAGCAAGCCCTGCGCATACAGCGGCGCCAGCCATTCCCCGGCTGCCATGCTCCAGCCCTTCACACCACAATAGTCGCTGGCAAAACGCTGCAGCTCCGCTTCGCCGAGGAACTCGGTCTGGGCTTCGAACATCACGAACGCCAGCTCGATCAGGAATTCGCGTGCATCGGCAGCCACGCCGGCGCCCACGCGCTGCTGCCCGCCCGCATGGCCCAGCAAGCCATCGAGATAAGCGCGTTCGCCTGCCAGCTGCGGCAGCAAGGTGGCAAACACATGCTCGGCATCCATCTGCCCCGTTTCCTGACCATTCGGCGTGTACAGCACCGACAGGGCGAAGTTCTTGCTCACATCGTCGAACTCGCGCAGCGACACTGTCCACTGCGTGCCTGGCGCGTCGCCATCTGCCCCGCCCGTGCCGAACTCGAGCACGGAAAACGCCGCCATCTGGCCATGCGCACCGTACAGGCTGCCGGGATTGCTCTTGAACAGAATGCCCAGCGACTTCATCAGTGAACTGGCATCGCCCGTATGCTGGTGGCCGTGGAACACGGCGTGGATATTCTTGTAGTGTGCGCGCTGCTCGGCACTGGCGTGCTCATCGGCGGAGAAAAAACTGAAGCCCGCATTGCCCAGCGCCGCCGCGGCGACGCCCTGCGCGCGGCTGCCCGGCACCAGGTAGTAACGCGCGCCGGGCAAGCTGGCCGCCTGCAGCAGGGGGCGCAGGAAGTTTTCGTAGACATACACGGGTGTCGTGCCGGCACAGGCGTCGGGCGCCACCAGCTGGCCCGTGAAGAAAATCGCATCGATCTGCTTGCCCGCCGCCAGGATAGCGGCCACATCCTGGCACAAGGCATGCAGCATCACGGCTTGCTCTTGCTCATCAGCCCGACGCAAACGGACATCGGCGATATGAAGGGCGGTAAACTTTTTCATTGTTGCAAAACTTTCTTAGATCCTATCCCAGTAGGGAACGTCTTCTGCTGGCAGTTCATCAGGAGCGCGGACAAGGCAGGGGATGTATTCATCTACTGGGACAGGCTCTCAGTACAGCGGAACTTGAGCGCCCCACACGCTGGCAACATTCCTGGAAAAATTACACGCTGCTATTGAAGCAAACATGGTGACAGACCCTCATTCTGCCACTTTTTCCATGCAGCAATACTCTCCAATTTTCACGCGGGCCGAATCCGCCGCGCTTAATCTGAGATTTACGCTGCCAGGATCAATGGATATAAAAAAAAACCCGGGAAAACGCCCGGTTTTTTGTACTGAAAGTTAATTCTTTATCAGCGCTTGCGCGGTGGCGGCAAGTCCGTGCACACGCCCTCGTACACTTCGGCACGCTTTTGCCAACCTACCGATCGATTCACCCAGCGTCGGGTGCGGGTGGATGGTCTTGCCGATGTCGGTGCCGTCGCAGCCCATTTCGATGGCCAGCGCGATTTCGCCGCTTCATCGTTCACCTGTCGCCCGCATGCGTGCCGCCGATGAGGGATTTAATCGTCGTTGGACAATAAAAAACCCCGCAATCGCTTGCGGGGTTTTTAGTATTACGACACAGCGCTACAACATCAGCGCTTGCGCGGTGGCGGCAAGTCCGTGCACACGCCTTCGTACACTTCAGCAGCCATCCCGATCGATTCACCCAGCGTCGGGTGCGGGTGGATGGTCTTGCCGATGTCGGTGCCGTCGCAGCCCATTTCGATGGCCAGCGCGATTTCACCTATCATGTCGCCCGCATGCGTGCCGACGATGGTGCCGCCGATGATGCGGTGTGTTTCCGCATCGAACAGCAGCTTGGTGAAACCTTCGGCGCGGCCGTTGGCCACGGCGCGGCCCGAGGCGGCCCACGGGAAGTGGCCCTTCTCGACCTTGATGCCCTTGGCTTTCGCTTCGTCTTCCGTGATGCCGGCCCATGCCACTTCCGGGTCCGTGTAGGCGACCGATGGAATCACCTTGACGTCGAAGTGCGACTTCTGGCCGGCGGCAGCTTCCGCTGCCACGTGGGCTTCATGCACGGCCTTGTGCGCCAGCATCGGCTGGCCCACCAGATCGCCGATGGCGAAGATGTTCGGCACGTTGGTGCGCATCTGGCTGTCGACGTTGATGAAGCCACGGTCCGTCACCTGCACGCCAGCCTTGTCGGCAGCGAGCTTCTTGCCGTTCGGGCTGCGGCCCACGGCGACGAGCACCAGGTCGTAGATTTGCGGCGCCGGCGCTGTGGCGCCCGCTTCGGCAGCCTCAAACGTGACCTTGATGCCTTCCGGCAGAGCCTCGACGGCCACCGTCTTGGTCTTGGTCATGATGTTGTCGAAGCGCTTCTCGTTGAACTTCTGCCACACCTTGACCGCATCGCGGTCGGCGCCCTGCATCAGGCCATCCATCATTTCGACCACGTCGATGCGCGCGCCAAACGTGGAATAGACAGTCGCCATTTCCAGGCCGATGATACCGCCACCGATGACCAGCATGCGTTTCGGGATCTGACGCAATTCCAGCGCGCCCGTCGAATCGACGATGCGCGGGTCTTCCGGCACGAAGGGCAGCTTCACCACGGACGAACCGGCGGCGATGATGGCTTGCTTGAACTGCACGACTTTTTTGGAGCCGTCAGCTGCCGTCACTTCGATGTGATTCGCGCTGAGGAACTGGCCCACGCCCGTCACCACTTGCGTCTTGCGCGCCTTGGCCATGCCGGCCAGACCGCCCGTCATGTTCGAGATCACGCCTTCCTTGTACTTGCGTACCTGGTCGATATCGATCGTCGGCTTGGCAAACGTCACGCCCGTGTTCGACATGTGCGCCGTCTCATCGATGACGGAGGCGACGTGCAGCAGCGCCTTCGACGGGATGCAGCCCACGTTCAGGCACACGCCGCCCAGGGTGGCGTAGCGCTCGACGATGACGGTGCTCAGGCCCAGATCGGCCGCGCGGAACGCCGCCGAATAACCGCCAGGACCGCCGCCCAGCACCATCATGTCGACGTCGATGTCGACCTGGCCGCTGTAACTGCCGGCCGGGATAGCGGCGACAGGGGCAGGGGCTGCAGCAGCTGCCGGAGCGGCTGCGGCAGGCGCGGGAGCGGCTACTGGGGCAGCTGCGGGAGCGGCCGCGCCTTCAGTCGCTTCCAGCACCAGCAGCGCGCTGCCTTCGGCGATCTTGTCGCCGACCTTGACTTTCAACTCCTTGACGACGCCCGCGTGGGTCGACGGAATCTCCATGCTGGCCTTGTCCGATTCGACCGTGATCAGCGACTGGTCCACCTTGATGGTGTCGCCCACCTTGACCATCAGTTCGATGACTTCGACTTCCTTGAAGTCGCCGATATTCGGTACTTTTACCTCTACTGTGCTCATCAATCGCTCCTTACAGCAGAATTTTGCGCATGTCGGCCAGGACTTCGCCGAGGTACACGGAGAATCGCGCGCCCATCGCGCCATCGACCACGCGGTGGTCGTAGGACAGCGAGGTGCCCATCATCAAACGTGGCTGGAAGGCCTTGCCATCCCATACCGGCTTGATCGAGGCTTTCGACAGACCCAGAATCGCCACTTCCGGCGCATTCACGATAGGCGTGAAGTGCGTGCCGCCGATGCCGCCCAGGGACGAAATCGTGAAGCTGGCGCCCTGCATGTCGGCCGGTTTCAGCTTGCCTTCGCGCGCCTGCAAGGACAGTTCCGTCATTTCGCGGGCGATCTGCGAGACCGACTTCTGGTCCGCGCCCTTGATCACGGGCACCACCAGGCCATTCGGTGTGTCGGCCGCGAAGCCGATGTTGTAGTACTGCTTGAGGATCAGGTTTTCGCCCTTGGCATCGAGCGAGGCGTTAAACGCGGGGAATTTCTTCAGCGCGGCGACGGACGCCTTGATGACGAAGGCCAGCATCGTCAGCTTGGCCGCATCCTTGTTCTTCGCATTGGCCGCGTTGGTGTCGACGCGGAACGCTTCGAGGTCCGTCACATCCGCTTCGTCGAATTGCGTGACGTGCGGGATCATGACCCAGTTGCGGTGCAAATTCGGACCCGAGATTTTCTTGATGCGCGACAGCGGCAGCAGTTCGGTCGTGCCAAATTTGCTGAAGTCCAGCGACGGCCATGGCAGCAAGTCCAGGCCCACGCCGGAACCGGCCTTGGCGACAAGGGCCGCATTGGCAGCACCTGGCGCGGCGACAGCGCCCGACATCACGCCCTTGACGAAGTTCTGCACGTCTTCCTGGGTGATGCGGCCCTTCGGACCGGAACCGCCCACGCTGGCCAGCTCCACGCCCAGTTCGCGCGCGAACTTGCGGATCGATGGCGACGCGTGCGCCAGCTTGCCGTTGACGGCAGGCGCGGCGGCAGGCGCCGGGGCAGCGGCGACCGGCGCCGAAGCGACGGCGGCGGCTGGCGCGGCGGCGGCTTGCGCGGCCGGTGCAGGAGCGGCGGCTGGTGCAGCAGCGGCAGGAGCGGCAGCGGCGCCGGTCGTTTCCACCACCAGTACCAGACTACCCTTGGCGACCTTGTCGCCAACCTTGACCTTCAATTCCTTGACGATACCGGCGTGGCTCGATGGGATTTCCATGCTGGCCTTGTCCGATTCGACCGTCAGCAGCGACTGTTCCACCTTGATCGCGTCGCCGACCTTGACCATCAGTTCGATGACTTCGACTTCCTTGAAGTCGCCGATATCGGGCACGGTCACTTCGACCAGACCGCCGGCGGCTGGCGCAGGGGCGGCGGCAGGTGTGGCGGCAGCGGCGGCTTCGGCAACTGGCGCGGCTGCCGGTGCAGGCGCAGCGGCGGCAGGTGCCGGAGCGGACGCGTCATCCGCCACTTCCAGCAGCAGCACCAGCGAACCTTCGGCAATCTTGTCGCCCACGTTGACTTTCAATTCCTTGACGACACCGGCATGGCTCGATGGAATTTCCATGCTGGCCTTGTCCGATTCGACCGTGATCAGGGACTGGTCAACCTTGACCGTGTCGCCTGGCTTGACCATCAGTTCAATGATCTCGACTTCCTTGAAATCGCCGATATCCGGGACTTTGACTTCCACAATGCTCATAGCTTGCTCCGTTATTTTATTTGTCAGATGGACCCGCACACACGCCAGGGCGGCGCTTTCGCACCGCCCTGGCATCATCGGGTCCGCACAACGATTACTGGGTCACCGGATTCGGTTTGTTCGCGTCGATGCCGTACTTGGCGATCGCCTGCTCCACCACCGACACGTCGATCTTGCCTTCGTCAGCCAGCGATTTGAGCGCGGCCACGGTGACATAATAACGGTTCACTTCGAAGAACTCGCGCAGCTTGGCGCGGCTGTCCGAGCGGCCAAAGCCATCGGTGCCCAACACTTTGTAGGTGCGGCCCTTCGGCATGAAGGCGCGGATCTGTTCTGCAAACGCGCGCATGTAGTCGGTCGTGGCGACGATCGGGCCGTCCGTGTCCTGCATCAGCGACGTCACGTAAGGCACGCGCTGCTGTTTCGACGGGTTGACCATGTTCCAGCGTTCCGCATCCTGGCCATCGCGGGCCACCAGGGTCAGCGACGGCGCCGACCACACATCGGCAGCCACGCCCCAGTCGTTTTGCAACAGTTCTGCAGCGAAGATCGATTCGCGCAGGATGGTGCCGCAGCCGATCAGTTGTACGCGCAGCTTGGCGTCAGCCTGGCCTTCCTGCAGCTTGTACATGCCTTTCAGGATGCCTTCTTCCTGGCCTGGCTTGATGCCTGGCTGGGCGTAGTTCTCGTTCATGATCGTGATGTAGTAGAACACATCTTCCTGGTTGGCGATCATGCGGCGCAGGCCGTCCTGGATGATGACGGCGACTTCATGGCTGAAGGTCGGATCGTACGGCATGCAGGTCGGGATGGTCGCGGCGAAGATATGGCTGTGGCCATCTTCGTGCTGCAAGCCTTCGCCGTTCAGCGTCGTGCGGCCGGCCGTGCCGCCCATCAGGAAGCCGCGGGCGCGCATGTCGGCCGAAGCCCACACCTGGTCGCCGATGCGCTGGAAGCCGAACATCGAGTAGAAGGTGTAGAACGGGATCATGATGCGGTCGTTGGTCGAATACGACGTCGCCGCAGCGATCCACGAGCTCATGCCGCCCGCTTCGTTGATACCCTCTTGCAGGATCTGGCCAGCCTTGTCTTCGCGGTAGTACATGACCTGGTCTTTGTCGACTGGCTCGTACAACTGGCCTTTCGGGTTGTAGATGCCGATCTGGCGGAACAGGCCTTCCATGCCGAAGGTACGCGATTCATCGACCAGGATAGGCACCACGCGCTGGCCCAGGTTCGGGTCTTTCAGCAGGGTCGAGATGACGCGCACGAACGCTTGCGTGGTCGAGATTTCACGGCCTTCAGGCGTGGCTTCGAGCACGTTCTTGAACGCGTCCAGGCCAGGCACTGGCAGGGTTTCTTCCGACTTCTGGCGGCGCTGCGGCAGGTAGCCGCCGAGGGCCTTGCGGCGCTCGTGCAGGTAGACCATTTCCGGCGCGTCGTCGGCTGGCTTGAAGAACGGAATGTCGGCCAGCTTGTCGTCAGGGATAGGCAGCGAGAAGCGGTCGCGCATTTCGCGGATGGCTTCATCGTCGAGTTTTTTCGTCTGGTGCGCCGTGTTGCGCGCTTCGCCGGACTTGCCCATGCCGTAGCCCTTGATGGTTTTCACCAGCAGGACGGTAGGCTGACCCTTGTGTTCCTGGGCGATCTTGAATGCAGCGTAGATCTTGTGCGGATCGTGGCCGCCACGGGTCAGGCGCCAGATATCGTCGTCCGTCATGTTGGCAACCATTTCCAGCAGCTTCGGATGCTTGCCGAAGAAGTGCTTGCGCACGTAGGCGCCGTCTTTCGCTTTGTAGTTCTGGTATTCGCCATCGACGGTTTCCATCATCACGCGCTGCAGGATGCCTTCCTTGTCTTGCGCCAGCAGGGCATCCCAGCCCGGACCCCAGATGACCTTGACGACGTTCCAGCCGGCGCCACGGAATTCGCCTTCGAGTTCCTGGATGATCTTGGTGTTGCCGCGCACAGGGCCGTCCAGGCGCTGCAGGTTGCAGTTGACCACGATGACCAGGTTGTCGAGCATGTCGCGTGCGGCCAGGCCGATCGCGCCCAAGGACTCTGGCTCGTCCATCTCGCCATCGCCGCAGAAGGCCCAGATCTTGCGGTTGTCGGTCTTGGCGATGCCGCGTGCGTGCAGGTATTTCAGGAAGCGCGCCTGGTAGATCGCCATGTGCGGGCCCAGGCCCATCGACACGGTCGGGAACTGCCAGAAGTCAGGCATCAGCTTTGGATGCGGATACGAGGACAGGCCCTTGCCGTCGACTTCCTTGCGGAAGTTCAGCATTTGCTCTTCGGAGAGGCGGCCTTCAAGGAAGGCGCGCGCGTAGACGCCGGGCGAGGAGTGACCCTGGATGTACAGCAGGTCGCCGCCGTGGTCGGCCGTTGGTGCGTGCCAGAAGTGGTTGAAACCGATGCCCAGCATGTTCGCCAGCGAAGCGAACGAGGACAAGTGGCCACCCAGGTCGCCGTCGGCGCGGTTGGCCTTGACCACCATGGCCATGGCGTTCCAGCGCATCCACGAGCGCAGGCGCTCTTCGTATTCCAGGTTGCCTGGGCAGTGTGCTTCTTGCTTGGTGGGGATGGTATTGACGTAGGCGGTGGTGCTGGAGAACGGGATCTGGGCGCCACGGCGGCGGGCCAGGTCAACCATGCGCTCCATCAGGTAATGCGCGCGTTCCGGACCTTCATTTTCCAGAACGGCTTCGAGCGCGTCCAGCCACTCCTTGGTTTCCTGCATATCCGGGTCGGTGCCGATCTGTGTCGTTACCTGGTTCAGTTGAGCTGACATCTGTTGAGTCTCCTTTGTGAACGCCCCACCCCGATTTTCCGGATCGCTGTCGGACGGTATTTCGCTGATTATTTACTATTAAGTCGGTTTAGTGTGGGGATTCTAACAGCGTATTTAGTATTTTTCAAATTACGATATAGCATTTCATATTGTGAAATAACCCTATGGAATTTATGCTGCACTGCCGCAAATTCTGCCCGGAAATTAGGGTGATCAAAGTGCCAAAAACGGCGCCAAAAAACCCGCAGGCCCTTGCGCTCCCTAGGCCACCAGCACACCAGCAAAACGCATTAACGCCCCAGTCGTCCGCACAGGCATACCGGGCCAAGCGGGCCTGAAAAATGTCGAGGGCAAGGCGCAGCGACGCAGACAGTACGCCAGTACGGCAAGGAGTTGCAACGCCGCCATCGGCATTTTCTCAAGCCCGCGTCTCTGGCCCGCTTTTATACCGGGCCAGGCGGGCCTGAAAAATGTCGAGGGCAAGGCGCGGCGACACAGACAGTACGCCAGTACGGCAAGGAGCTGCAACGCTGCCATCGGCATTTTCTCAAGCCCGCGTCTCTGGTCCGCTGTTGTTACGCCAAAACCGCCCCTTTGCGCCGCCCGGCTTTATAATCTGTCTTTTCCCTCCCACACAGCCTCCCTACCATGCCAGCACAACTGATCGACGGAATCGCCCTCTCCCAAAAACTGCGCAGCGAGATCGCCACGCGCGCCGCCGCCCTCACGGCCAAGGGCACCCAGCCCGGCCTGGCCGTGATACTCGTCGGCGAAGACCCGGCCAGCCAGGTGTATGTCCGCAACAAGGTCAAGGCGTGCGGCGACGTAGGTTTCCACTCGGTGCTGGAAAAATATGAAGCGGACCTGTCCGAAGCGGACTTGCTGGCACGCATCGCCAGCCTGAACGCGGACCCCGCCATCCACGGCATCCTCGTGCAAATGCCCTTGCCCAAGCACATCAACCCGCACAAGGTCATCGAAGCGATCTCCACGACGAAAGACGTGGATGGCTATTCCGTGCTGAGCGCCGGCGAACTGATGACGGGCTTGCCCGGCTTCCGCCCGTGCACGCCGTATGGCTGCATGAAGTTGATCGAAAGCACGGGCGTCGACCTGCGCGGCAAGCACGCCGTCGTCATCGGCCGCAGCAACACCGTCGGCAAGCCGATGGCCCTGCTGCTCTTGCAAGCGAACGCTACCGTCACCATCTGCCATAGTGCGACCCCGGATCTGGGCCTGTACACGCGCCAGGCGGATGTGGTCGTGGCCGCCGTCGGCCGCCGCAACACCCTGACGGCCGACATGGTCAAGCCGGGCGCCATCGTCATTGACGTGGGCATGAACCGCGACGATGACGGCAAGCTGTGTGGCGATGTGGATTTTGCCGGCGTGAAAGAAGTCGCCTCCCACATCACGCCCGTGCCAGGTGGTGTTGGCCCGATGACGATCACCATGTTATTAATGAACACGGTCGAAGCCGCCGAGCGCATTTAAGAGGAGCACCTGAGAAAACGTCCATGGCTGCGTTGCAGTGCCTCGCCGTACTATTCGTACTGCCTTCGGCACCGCGCCTTGCCCTGAACGTTTTTCAGGCGCTTCATATATGAAGACAGAATGGACGAACCGACGATGAATACCAATCCCCTGCTTGATTTTTCCGGACTGCCACGCTTCGACGCGATCACGCACGAGCATGTCACGCCTGCCATCGATACCCTCCTGGAACAGGCACGCGCCACGGTGGCGCAGCTGGAAGCGCCCATGGAAGAAGTAAGCTGGGAAAACTTCGTCGTCCCCCAGGACCAGATCGCCGAAACCCTGGGCCGCGCCTGGAGCATCGTCAATCACTTGAATAGCGTGATCGATACGCCGGAACTGCGCGCCGCCTACAATGCGAACCTGCCCAAGGTCACGGAGTTCTTGACCGAGCTGGGCCAGAACGAAATCCTCTTCGGTAAATACAAGCAATTGCAGGCCCGCGCCGATTTCGCCGACCTGTCGCCGGCGCGCCGGCGCATCGTCGAGAATGCCGTACGCGACTTCCGCCTGGGCGGCGCCGAGTTGCCAGAAGACAAGAAAGAGCGCTTTGGCGCCATCCAGGAAGAACATGCGGCCGTCGGTACGCGTTTTTCCGAAAACGTGCTCGACGCCACGAATGACTACAAGTTGCTGGTCGAGAACGAAAGCGACCTGGCCGGCTTGCCCGACGACGTGAAAGCAGCCGCCCGCGCCGCCGCCGAAAAAGCGGGCAAGCAAGGGTACGAATTCTCGCTGCACTTCCCGTCGTATTACCCGATCCTGCAATTTGCCGACAATCGCGCGCTGCGCGAAACCATCTACCGCGCCAACGCCACCAAGGCATCGGACCAGGGCGAGGTCTTCAGCAAGAAAGAGGACTGGGACAACACGCAAAACATCGTCACCTTGTTGCGCCTGCGCAACGAAGAGGCACAGCTGCTCGGCTACGCCAATTTCGCCGAAGTGTCGCTGGTCTCCAAAATGGCCACCTCGCCCGCGCAAGTCATCACTTTCCTGGAAGACCTGGCCCAACGCGCGCGCCCGTTCGCCGAGAAAGACCTGGCTGAGCTGAAGCAGTTCGCCCAGGAAGAACTGGGCATCGCCGAACTGCAGGCGTGGGACGTGCCTTACGCCTCCGAAAAGCTGCAGGAACGCCGCTACGCGTTCTCGGCCCAGGAAGTCAAACAGTATTTCCCTGAACACAAGGTGATCGACGGCCTGTTCCGCCAGATCCAGAACCTGTTCGCGGTCGAGATCAAACTCGATACGGCGCCCGTCTGGCACCCTGACGTACGTTTTTACCGCATCGAGCGCGACGGCCAGCTGGTCGGCCAGTTCTACCTGGACCTGTATGCGCGCGCGGGCAAGAGCGGCGGCGCCTGGATGGACGATGCCCGCGGCCGCCGTGCCGATGCCAGCCAGGTGCAAACCCCGATCGCCTATCTGACCTGCAATTTCACGGAACCGGCCGTGGTCGACGGCCAGGTGCAGCCGGCATTGTTTACGCACGATGAAGTGATCACCCTGTTCCACGAATTCGGCCACGGCCTGCACCATATGCTCACCGTCGTCGACGAGCTGGGCGTGTCGGGCATTGCCGGCGTCGAATGGGATGCCGTGGAACTGCCATCGCAATTCATGGAAAACTTCTGCTGGGAATGGGAAGTGCTCGAACACATGACCGCGCATGCCGTCACGGGCGAGCCGCTGCCGCGCGCACTGTACGACAAGATGCTGGCGGCCAAGAATTTCCAGTCCGGCTTGCAAACCCTGCGCCAGGTGGAATTTTCCTTGCTCGACATGCATTTGCACTATGACTACGATGCCAGCACGGGCCAGAGCGTGCAGCAGCTGATCGACGGCGTGCGCGCCAAGTTCGCGCTGATCATCCCGCCCCCGTTCAACCGATTCCAAAATTCCTTTGGGCATATCTTTTCCGGCGGCTACGCGGCCGGCTACTACAGCTACAAATGGGCCGAGGTGCTGTCCGCCGACGCCTATGCGGCGTTTGAAGAAGCCCGCGCGCTGGGACCGGCCGCCACCACGGCAGCGGGCAAGCGTTACCTGCAAGAAATCCTGTCCGTCGGCGGCTCGCGTCCGGCGCTGGAATCGTTCACGGCCTTCCGTGGCCGCGAACCGTCGATCGACGCCCTGCTGCGCCACAGCGGCATGGCAGCCTGAGTTCGCCATGAGCCGCGTCGATTTTCACAGCAACGTGCCCGACAAGCTGGCCTACGCCTGCCGTCTGGCGCGCAAGGCGTATATGGCTGGCAACAAGGTCGTCGTGCTGGCGGCCGACAGTGCCCAGCTCGACGCCTTGAACAGCGCCATGTGGACCATTTCCGCCACGGATTTCCTGCCGCACGTGCTGGCTGGCGACCCGCTGGCCACGCAAACGCCCATCATATTGACCGATGACGAAGCGGCCGAGCTGCCGCACCACGACATCCTCGTCAACCTGTCGCAGTTGCCGCCCGCCAATTACGCGCAGTTCCAGCGCGTCTTTGAAATCGTCTCCATGGATGCGCAAGATGCGCAGGCGGGCCGCCAGCGCTTCCTGCACTACCGCCAGCAAGACGTGCAGCTGACGCACTTCGTGGCGGGGAAAGCATGAGCCAGCTGCCATTCGACCAGGGCATTCCCCTGCTGACGGAGGTGCTGCTGGGGCCGGAGATGGCTGAGGTGGCGCCCGCCATCCCAGCCGAGCCTGTTGTCGAGGCAACGCCGGCGTTGCCGCCAGCGGTGGCACAACCCGACTGGGACGCCATCGAACAGCGGCTGACGCAGCGCATCCTGCACCAGGTGCAGGGCAAGATCGACCATCTGCTGGAAGAGCGCATCGCCCACGTCCTGCAGACGGCCCTGCAAAACGCCCTGATCGGCATGCGCGGCGCCCTGCGCGCAGACTTGCAGCAGTCGCTGGAACAGATCGTGGCGCATGCGGTGAGCCATGAGCTGGGACATTTGCATCCGCCTGCACAGTCCTGAGCATCGCCAGCAATGTCGGGTTACGCGCTACGCGCTAACCCGACCTACCCGACGTTCCCGACGTTCCCGACCTACCCTATTCTTTCCTCCAACGCCATTCTTTGGTGCGCTCGCGCCTGCGAAACCGGTGCATCGCGCCTCACTTTGGTGATTGTTGCGACAAAATGCAAAAAGCCCCAAATGCGGCTTTGCGCCGCCTGTTTTTTGTTGTACCGTTCTTCACACGTACCGCCATTCGAAGCGGTTTCACGAGACGCCGCCGTATCTTTATCCATTGGAGAATGTTTATGCTGCTCAAGACCAAAGTCCTTCCTCTCGCCCTCGCCCTCGCTTTTGCCGGCCATGTGGGCGCGCAGGAAATCATCAAGATAGGCCACGTCGCCCCGGTCTCTGGCGCCAGCTCCCACCTGGGCAAGGATAACGAGAACGCGGCCAAGATGGCCATCGAAGACTTGAACGCCAAAGGCTTCAAGATCGACGGCAAAGTCGTCAAATTCGTGCTGGTGCCCGAAGATGACGCAGCCGATCCCAAGCAGGGCACGGCCGTGGCGCAAAAGCTGGTCGACGCCAAGGTCAACGGCGTCGTCGGCCACCTGAACTCGGGCACGACGATTCCCGCCTCGCGCATTTACTTCAATGCCGGCATTCCGCAGATTTCGCCGGCCGCCACCAACCCGACGTACACGCAGCAGAAATTCAACACGGCCTTCCGCGTGGTGGCCAATGACAACAAGCTGGGGGGAACGTTGGGCGCGTATGCCGTGGGCAAGCTGCAGGCGAAGAAAATCGCCGTCATCGATGACCGCACGGCCTACGGCCAGGGCGTGGCAGAACAGTTCGTCAAGGGCGCCAAGAAGGCGGCGCCAGGCGTGCAAATCGTCGGCAAGGAATTTACGAATGCCAACGCGACCGACTTCAATGCCATCCTGACCAGCATCAAATCCAAGAATCCCGACCTGATCTTCTTCGGTGGCATGGATTCCGTGGGCGGCCCCATGCTGCGCCAGATGAAGGCGCTGGGCATCAAGGCCAAGTTCATGGGTGGCGATGGCTTGTGCACGGAACCGCTGGGCAAGCTGGCCGGCGACGCCGTGGGCGAAGACATGGTCACCTGCGCGGAAGCGGGCGGCGTGACGGGCGCGCAGCAAAAAGGCATGGACGATTTCCGCGCCCGCTACAAGCAGAAATACAATATGGAAGTGCAGCTGTACGCGCCCTACGTCTACGATGCAGTGATGACCATGGCCACCGCCATGGCCGACGCCAAATCGTCGAAACCGTCCGTCTACCTGCCATTCCTGGCCAAGGTGCACTACCAGGGCGTGACGGGCCCGATCTCGTTCGATGCCAACGGCGACATCAAGGATGGCGCGCTGACTTTGTTCACCTATCGCGATGGCAAGAAAACCAAGATGGAAGTCATCAAGTAAGCGCTTGGCTGGCAACGTAATCGCGTAAACCTTCGGCCAGCGCGTCGAAGGTGGCGCGGCAGCGCAGGCTGCCGCGCAAGTCTGCATGCATGGTGACCCAGGTTTCCATCGGTAGCGCAAACGCTTGCGGCAACACGCGCCGCAGGGCCGGATCGCGCGCCGCCAGCCCCGCCTGGCACACGCCGATGCCGGCGCCCGCCCGTATCAATACCAGTTGCGCCAGGTCGCTGTCGCTGCGCCAGGCAAAGTTATCCCGCGAGAAACCCTCAAAGGCGGCGCCCGCGTTGCGCACGAAGGGACTCGCTTCGTCGTAGCCGATGATGGCGTGTTGCGCCAGATCCGGCAATCCGGCCGGCGTGCCATGGCGCGCCAGGTAATCCGCGTGCGCATGCAAACCCAGTTCGATATCGCCCACTTTGCGCGCCACCAGCTGTTCCTGGCGCGGACGCAGCATGCGCACGGCGATGTCCGCCTCGCGGCGCAGCAAATCCTGCACCTTGTTGCTCAATACCAGTTCAATGACCAGTTCCGGATGGCGTTCGCGCAGGCGGGCCAATATAGTCGGCAGCACTTCCACGCCCACCACTTCGCTGGCGGCGATGCGCACGGTGCCGGCCACGTCCTGCCCCTGGCTGCTGGCGGCGCGCGCCATCAGGGCCGCCGTGTGCTCCATGGTTTCCGCATGGGGCCGCAGCGCCAGCGCCACTTCCGTGGGCAGCAAGCCCTGCTGCGAACGCGTAAACAGGGTCGCACCCAGCTCCTTTTCCAGAGCGGCGATGTGCCGACCGACGGTGGGCTGGGTGATGCCCAGCGCGCGGGCCGCGCCGGACAGCGAACCGTGCTTCAGCACGGCCAGCAGCGAACGATAGTATTCCCAGGCAATGGTGGTAGTCATACATAAATGTATAGCCTCTGATCGATGTTCGTCAATTCTCAATTAGCCCTGCGCGGCAGATACTGGCGCCATCAACCACACGGAGGACAATATGGACAAAACAGTATTGGTACTGGGCGCCACGGGCGGCATCGGCGGCGAGATGCTGCGCCAGCTCCTGTCGGCGGGCTGGCGGGTACGCGCCTTGACGCGGGGAGCAGCACAACCGCCACGGGGAGACAACATCGAATGGCTGCGCGGCGATGCGCTGTCGCGCGCGGACGTGCTGGCGGCCGCCAAAGGCTGCGCCGTCATCGTGCACGCCGTCAACCCGCCCGGCTACCGCCACTGGGGCCGGCTGGTGCTGCCCATGCTCGACAACACCATCGCGGCGGCGATTGCCGAAGGCGCCACCATCGTGCTGCCCGGCACCGTGTACAACTTTGGCCCCGATGCCTTCCCCTTGCTGGCAGAAGACGCGCCGCAGCACCCGCAGACGCGCAAAGGCGCCATCCGCGTGCAACTGGAAGCGCGGCTGGAACGGGCCAGCACGCAGGGCGCCAAGGTCATCATCGTGCGCGCGGGCGACTTCTTCGGCCCCCGCGCCGGCAATAACTGGTTTTCGCAGGGCCTCGTCAAGCCTGGCCAGAGCGTGCGCAGCGTGCTGTATCCGGGTGCGCCCGGTGTGGGCCATCAATGGTCCTACCTGCCCGATGTGGCGCGCACGATGCTGCAATTGCTGGCCATGCGCGCCACCCTGCCCGCGTTTGCGCGCTTTCACATGGCCGGCCACTGGGACCACGACGGCCGGCAAATGACGGGCGCAATTGTCCGCGTGGTGAAACAGGCCATGGGAACCACGCCCGCCATCCGGCGCTTTCCATGGTGGCTGGTGGCATTGGCGTCGCCGTTTGTGGCGACTCTGCGCGAAATGCGCGAGATGCGCTATCTGTGGCAAACGCCCTTGCGCATGGAGAATGCGCGCTTGCTGGCCGTGCTGGGCCAGGAACCGCATACGCCGCTCGACGAGGCGGTGCGGGCAAGCCTGGAAGGCATGGGCAATTTAGATGCAGCAGGCAAAAAAAATGCGCCGGGATTGCCGGCGCGCTAATTGCAGGTACTGCGGCACAGATTATTTCTGTGCCAGTACCCATTTAACCAGGGTATGGGCTTCCGCATCGCTCACTTGCGGATTGGCTGGCATCGGGATCGCGCCCCAGGTGCCGGAACCGCCCTTCATGACTTTCGCCACGAGCTTGGCTTCCGCGTCTTTTTGACCGGCATATTTGGCCGCCACGTCTTTATACGCAGGACCTACCAGTTTCGTGCTCACCGCATGGCAAGCCATGCAGTTTTTTGCTTTCGCCAGGTCCGGATTGGCCAACGCTGCTTGCGATGCCAGAGCCGATACGGTCAATACACTCACCAACATAAAACGTTTCATTGTCTTTTCTCCAAAGTTACTTCCTGCGGCATTTTACTGTGTTTCCGCAGATGCACCACGAGCCCAGATCAAGCGTTTCAATGTAGTAACGCAATGTAGTAGCGATTAGGCACTCATATTCTGCCCCATCTGCGCACGCATGACCATGTTGTTTGTAAGGCGATGTAACGACAGGCGGCCCCGCACGGTCAAATGGGGCCGGCCGTCGCACTTATACAACAAATCAGCGTTTCTGCTTTTTCAGCTGCGACAGGTCGCGCACGGCGCCGCGGTCGGCCGACGTCGTCAGCGCCGCATACGCCTGCAGCGCCTGCGAGACGTAGCGCTCGCGGTTGACGGGCAGCCAGGCATCGTCGCCCTTCGCTTCCATGGCGGCGCGGCGCGCGGCCAACTCGGCATCCGTCACGCGCAGGTTGATGCTGCGCTCGGGGATGTCGATGTCGATGAAGTCGCCCTCTTCCACCAGGCCGATGGCGCCGCCTTCGGCCGCTTCAGGCGAAGCATGGCCGATCACCAGGCCCGAGGAGCCGCCCGAGAAGCGCCCGTCCGTGAACAGCGCGCACGCCTTGCCCAGACCCTTCGATTTGATGTACGAGGTCGGATACAGCATTTCCTGCATGCCGGGACCGCCTTTCGGGCCTTCGTAGCGGATGATGACGACGTCGCCCTCATGCACGGTATCGGCCAGAATCGCTTCAACAGCGGTATCCTGGCTTTCGAACACGCGCGCCTTGCCCGAGAATTTCAAAATGCTTTCATCGACGCCCGCCGTCTTGACGATGCAGCCCTTTTCGGCCAGGTTGCCGTACAGGACCGCCAGGCCGCCATCCTGCGAATACGCATGCGCCTTGTCGCGGATGCAGCCGGTGGCGCGGTCCGTGTCGACGGCGGCAAAACGCTCCGACTGCGAGAACGCCGTCTGCGTCGGCACGCCGCCCGGGGCGGCGCGGAACAACTCATGCACGGCCGGATTGTCCGTGCACATGATGTCGTTTTGCGCGATGGCGTCGGCCAGGGTAGGCGCGTGGATGGTCGGCAAAGTGGTGTTGAGCAGGCCGGCGCGCGCCAGTTCGCCCAGGATGCCCACGATACCGCCCGCGCGGTGCACGTCTTCGATATGGTATTTGTCCGTCATCGGCGCCACCTTGCACAGGCACGGTACCTTGCGCGAGATGCGGTCGATGTCGGCCATCGTGAATTCCACCTCCGCCTCGTGGGCGGCGGCCAGCAAGTGCAGCACGGTATTCGTCGAACCGCCCATGGAGACGTCGAGCGCCATGGCGTTCTCGAACGCCGCCTTGGTGGCGATCGAGCGTGGCAGCACCGAGTAATCGTCCTGCTCGTAATGGCGCTTGGCCAGTTCGACGATCAGGCGTCCCGCGCGCAGGAACAGTTGCTGGCGGTCGGAGTGCGTGGCCAGAATCGTGCCGTTGCCAGGCAGGGCCAGGCCCAGCGCTTCGGTCAGACAGTTCATCGAGTTGGCCGTAAACATGCCGGAGCAGGAACCGCAGGTCGGACAGGCCGAACGTTCGATTTCCGCCACGTCGGCGTCGGAGACACTGCTGTCGCCCGCCTTGATCATGGCGTCGACCAGATCGAGCTTGATGATCTTCTGCGTGCCGTTGACCACCTTGACGACCTTGCCCGCTTCCATCGGCCCGCCGGAAATAAACACGACGGGGATGTTGATGCGCATGGCGGCCATCAGCATGCCCGGCGTGATCTTGTCGCAGTTCGAGATGCACACCATGGCGTCGGCGCAGTGGGCGTTGACCATGTATTCGACGGAGTCGGCGATCAGGTCGCGCGAGGGCAGCGAATACAGCATGCCGCCGTGGCCCATGGCGATGCCGTCATCGACGGCGATGGTATTGAATTCCTTGGCCACGCCGCCGGCCGCCTCGATTTCGCGCGCCACCATCTGCCCCAGGTCTTTCAGGTGCACGTGACCGGGCACGAACTGGGTAAACGAGTTGACGACGGCGATGATCGGCTTGTCGAAGTCGCCATCCTTCATGCCGGTGGCGCGCCACAGGGCGCGGGCGCCAGCCATGTTGCGGCCGTGGGTGGTGGTGCGGGAGCGGTATTGCGGCATGATGGGGTCCTTCCAAGGATGATTGATGCCTGACTGCGCGGATTTTCAACAAAACCCTGCATACAGTGGGGGTACGTCAGATTGCCTTGTGCGCGCCCCACTGTCAAATATATGATGCACATGTCTGTGAGTCGCTTTGCATATCACAGCAATCAATCCGCATGGAAACACATATGAATCTCGAACTGCGCCAGCTGCGCTACTTTGTCACCGTTGCCGAGGAATTGCACTTCGGCCGCGCCGCCGCGCGCCTGCACATGACGCAGCCGCCGCTGTCGCAAACCATCATGGCGCTGGAAGAGCTGCTGGGCGCGCCCCTGTTCGTGCGCACCCGGCGCGAGGTGCAGCTGACGCCGGCAGGCAGCGCCCTGCTGCCCGAGGCGCGCCGGCTGCTGGCGCAGGCGCTCGATTTGCCCGCGCTGGTACGGCGGGCCGCGCAGGGCGAGGCGGGGCGTCTGAGCCTGGCTTTCGTTTCCTCGGCCGACTACAGCGTGCTGCCACCGCTGCTGCGCGCCTATCAGACAGCCTATCCGCAGGTGCAGATCGCGCTGCAGGAAGCCACCTCCGACTTGCAGCTCGATGAATTGCTGGCCGGGCGCACGGATGCGGGCCTGTTGATCCCGCCCCTGCCCGAGAAGGCGAAAGGTGAACTCGACTACCTGCCCGTGCTGGCCGAAGGGCTGGTGCTGGCCGCGCCGTCCGGCCTCGACATATTGAAGTCGCCCGGCCCCGTGCGCCTGCGCGACCTGCCGCCCCTGCCTTTGATCATCTTCCCGCGCGCGATATCGCCCGCCCTGCACGACGCCATCCTCGGCGTGTTCCGCGCGGCCGGCATCACGCCGCAGATCGGCCAGGAAGCGATCCAGATGCAAACCATCGTCAGCCTCGTCTCGGCTGGCATGGGCATCGCGCTTGTGCCACAATCGGTATCGAATCTGATGCGCCCGGGCGTAGAATACAGGCCGCTGCAGGACGCCACGCCGCTGGTGGAAACGGGCCTGGCCTGGCGCCGCGACAATCCGTCCGCCGTGCTGCAGGGTTTCCTGGCGCTGCTGCGCAAGCAGATCAGCGCGACTGCCGATTAAATTAAGTGGCCGCTAAGGCAAAAAACCGCAAGCGCCCCCATACTACGCAACCTTCGCTTTAAACAAAGAAAGAAACCCCATGCTGATACACCCGATGCCCGATCCAATCGCCATACAAATCGGCCCGCTCGCCGTGCACTGGTACGGCCTGATGTACGTGCTGGCCTTCGCCCTGTTCATTATCCTGGGCCGCGTGCGCATCAAGCAGCCGCACATCGCCGTGCTGGGCTGGAAGAAGGAAGACCTCGATGACATGCTGTTCTACGGCATGCTGGGCGTGGTGATCGGCGGGCGCCTGGGCGAAGTGCTGTTCTACCGCCCCGAATACTTCATGCACAATCCGCTCGAGATCTTCATGGTCTGGCATGGTGGCATGTCCTTCCATGGCGGCTTCCTCGGCGTCATCCTGGCCATGTATCTGTGGAGCCGCAAGGCGGGCCGCAACCTGTTCGACGTGCTCGACTTCATCGCCCCGCTGGTGCCGCTCGGTTATGCGGCCGGCCGCCTGGGTAACTTCATCAATGCAGAACTGCCGGGCCGCATTGCGCCGGACAGCTTGCCGTGGGCCATGCAGTGGCCGGGCATTCCGTACCCCGTGCATCCGTCGCCGATCTACCAGATGCTGGTCGACGGCATTTTGGTGTTCATCATCCTGTGGCTGTATGCGCGCAAGCAGCGCCCGCGCATGGCAGTGGGCGCCATGTTCACCCTGCTGTACGGCTGCGCGCGCTTCTTCACGGAATACTTCCGCACGCCGGACTGGGAAGTCGTGTGGCTGGGCGTGCCCATCACCTCGGGCCAGATGCTGTCGCTGCCGATGATCGTCGGCGCCATCGCGCTGCTGGTGTGGGCATACAAGAGCCAGGTAATGGGCACGCCGCCCACCAAGGCCCGCGTGGCGGACGCCTGATCGGCCGCCCTAGGCCTTCAACCTGCTGGTAATCACTTTCCATTGCGCCGGCGTCACGGGCGTGATGGACAGGCGGCTGCCCTTCTTCAACAGCAGCATGTCTTCCAGCTCCGGCATCTGGCGCATCTCGGACAGGGGCAGCAACTCCGTCTTCTTCACGCCCCGCACGTCGACGCTGATCCAGCGCGGCTGTTCAGGGGTCGCCTTCGGATCGAAATACTTGCCACCCTCTTCAAACTGGCTGTGATCGGGATACGCGCCGCTGGCCACTTCGGCCACGCCCGCCACACCCGGTTGCGGGCAGCTGGAATGATAAAACAGCACGCCATCGCCCGGCCGCATGCCATCGCGCATGAAGTTGCGCGCCTGGTAGTTGCGCACGCCGAACCACGGCATGGTGTGCTGCGGCGCCGCCATCAGGTCGTCGATGCTCACTTCATCGGGTTCGGATTTCATCAGCCAATATTGTTTCATCTAGACTCCGTATCAAAGCGACAGACGTAAAAAAACGGTTGCGCATGATGCGGCAACCGTTTTCAGTGGTAATGCAAATTAGGCCCCGCCTGTGCCGCTATGCCGGCATCCCGAACCAAACGGTTCAAGGTGGTCACGTTAGTTCAATTTCGGGTTCGTCGAACGAGCGACGCTCACTCCCATCAAACAAAATTCGCAACCGATGCGCATAAATGGTTCAAGGAATATATGGCAATCGCGAACACCGCAGGGTAGACCCAAGTTTACTCCTTTGCTCGCGCATCGCAAAGACAAATCGTAGCGTATCCGCTTAAATTCCAATTAATAACACTGAACAAAACCGTAGCGAGCGGCGATGAATTGTGGCCGAGAAGCGCAGCTGTGCTTGCACGGGGCCGCCGAGGCAGCGAGCATCGCAGGCCGCAAGGCGCGACGCGCAGCAGGTTTGGTTCGGTGTTTAAAAAAGGTTTTCCTGGGGCGTCAGTGCGCTATCCAACACGGTGTGCATGGCCGAGATCTTTTGCTTCACTTCGAGTATCGTCAACTCCGACAGCGGACCTTGCGGCGACTTCACGGAGAGGAATTCGGCGGCCACGCCCAGGGCGGCCAGCACGGCGATGCGGTCATTGCCCTTGACCTTGCCTGCGTCGCGGATGGCTTTCATTTTACTATCGAGATAGATCGCCGCTTCGCGCAGCGCGCGCTCTTCACCGTCGCGGCACACCATGCTGTAGGACTGGCCCATGATATTGACATCGACACGCGGCATTACGCTTCCTTCTCGTTCTCGGCAATATAGGCGCCCGCTTCCGAAGCGGCTTGCTCCAGGCCAGCTTGCACCAGTTCGGGAATTTTTTCCAGCAACGCTTCCACCCGCTCCTGCGCCTCGCGCATGCGCTGCACATACAGGGCGTTCTCGGCGGCCAGCGCGGCATTGTCCTTGCGCAGTTGCGCGTTTTCACGGCGCAGCGCATGGGTCATTTCGGCCAGCAGGCCTATTTTGTCGGATAATTCGTTGAATTCGGAAATCATCCCGCCACTATAGGGCGGACGCTCCATGGGCGTCAATCGAATCACGCCGCTGTCACACATATTTACATCAATGCAGGGCAGTTGGCGGACAATACAGGCTTTTTCCAGCGCTTTTCGCCAAGTGCGCGCATCTGCCGGCGCCGCGATGGCAGCGTTTTACTCGTCGACGTAACCGGCTTCGATATCGAGTGCGCCATAGCGATTTTCACACGAGCGGCGCACCAGCGTCTGTTGTCCACCCTTGCCGTCAAGCACCATCGTCAAGTCGCGGCAAGTGCGGCGGTAGCTGCCAGGTTTGGCATCCGTGCCCGAGGGCGTCAGGCGCACTGCCAGCGGCACCGCATTGCCCAGGCCCTTGTTGCTCCACTGGCGCGTCTTGCCATCCTCTTCATCTTTCAAGGTACGCACGGCGGCCGTCAGCAGCGATGCCTGCTCTTTCGCGTTCAACTTGGCGATGGTGACGTCGGACAGGAAAGGCGGATACACGACGGGCGCCGGGTCCTTGCCCTGCACATCCCACTTGCCGCTGTTTTGCGAACAGGTGCGACGACTCAGATCTTGCGACTTGCCGCCCGCCGTGACGACGAATTTCAGGTCGCGGCAGACGTGCGCCTTCAGGCTGTGTTCCGTCATGCCGGAGTTGCTGAAGTTATACGTGACTTTCACCAGCACGCCGCTGTCGCCGCCGTTGTCCCACACATGCGCTTCCTGGTCGTCGTCATCCTTGTTGAGGTCGTTGAACAGGTCGTTCAGCAGCATCTCCTTTTCCAGCGGCGTGAGGGCCGCCACGGTGATCTCGTCGGCGATGGTGGGCGTGTGCGCGGCGGCATTGCCCAGGCAGGCGAGGCCGATGACGGTAGCGCCCAGCAGGCGCAGCGCGGGACGGGAAACAGGAAATGGCATGGTGTTCTTTCTGGTGCAAGTGGCGATATGTAGCGATATTGATATGCAATTACAATCATCTTATCAAATTCCATAGTCAATCTCTGTTTCCTGCGCGTACAGGAACGCCTCTCATCCGGGCGGCATGCTAGAGTCCGCGCTGTTGCTGACGCCCGGGAGCGTGGCTTGTGCTGGCGCAAACCCTGTGCAGATGCAGGCTCTGCTCAGCATCTATCTATATGTTCCTCTTGAATAAGCCCTTGAAGTTGACCCATACCGTCCCTATAATTAGCACTCGTTAGTAGAGAGTGCTAACAAACTCTTTCGTATACCGTCCCTATAATTAGCACTCGTTAGTAGAGAGTGCTAACAAACTCTTTCGTAGCTATCCTCAGGACTGATGGTGCTTGCCGGACCACTGCAGGGAACGCTACGCGGCGGGCGACGCCGCGATGCACCACTGCCGAAGACAGGCAAGGACAGGATGACCTGGGGTTTGCTTGACCGTTGCGGGCTGCTTTCAACGGCGGTCACTGAAAGCACGTCTGGCGCTGTGCCGGACATGTATTCATTTAGCAACACTTATCCATTGAACTTTAAGGAGTTTTGTATGAATCTGCGCCCATTGAACGATCGCGTCATCGTCAAACGCCTCGACCAGGAAACCAAAACTGCGTCCGGCCTCATCATTCCTGATGCAGCTGCTGAAAAACCGGATCAAGGCGAAGTCCTTGCCGTAGGCAATGGCAAGATTCTCGACGACGGCAAAGTCCGTCCTCTGGATGTCAAAGTGGGCGACCGCGTCCTGTTCGGCAAGTACGCCGGCCAAACCGTCAAAGTTGACGGCGATGAGCTGCTGGTCATGCGCGAAGAAGACATCATGGCGATCGTCGTCAAGTAATTGTTTCCACGTTGTAGACAGATACATCCCGAAACTCAGGAGAATTGAACATGGCAGCTAAAGAAGTAGTATTCGGCGACGCAGCGCGCGCCAAGATGGTCGAAGGCGTCAATATCCTCGCCAACGCAGTCAAAGTAACGCTGGGCCCGAAAGGCCGCAACGTCGTACTGGAGCGCTCGTTCGGCGCCCCTACCGTCACCAAGGATGGTGTGTCGGTAGCGAAAGAAGTTGAACTCAAAGACAAGCTCATGAACATGGGCGCGCAAATGGTCAAGGAAGTTGCTTCCCGCACCAGCGACAACGCCGGCGACGGCACCACCACCGCGACCGTGCTGGCACAAGCCATCGTGCGCGAAGGCATGAAGTTCGTTGCCGCCGGCATGAACCCGATGGACCTGAAGCGCGGTATCGACAAAGCAGTTGCTGCGACCGTCGAAGAACTGGCGAAAATCGCCCGTCCTTGCACCACGACCAAAGAAATCGCCCAAGTTGGCGCGATCTCGGCGAACTCGGACTACTCGATCGGCGAGCGTATCGCTGAAGCGATGGAAAAAGTCGGCAAAGAAGGCGTCATCACCGTGGAAGACGGCAAGTCGCTGAACGACGAGCTGGACATCGTTGAAGGCATGCAGTTCGACCGCGGCTACCTGTCGCCATACTTCATCAACAACCCAGAGAAACAAGTTGCCGTACTGGACAGCCCATTCGTCCTGCTGTGCGACAAAAAAATCTCGAACATCCGTGACCTGCTGCCGGTACTGGAACAAGTCGCCAAAGCTGGCCGTCCACTGCTGATCATCGCAGAAGACATCGAAGGCGAAGCGCTGGCAACCCTGGTTGTGAACAACATCCGCGGCATCCTGAAAACGTGCGCAGTGAAAGCACCTGGCTTCGGCGACCGCCGCAAAGCCATGCTGGAAGACATCGCTGTCCTGACGGGCGGCCAGGTGATCGCTGAAGAAGTCGGTCTGACCCTGGAAAAAGTGACCTTGGCCGAACTGGGCCAGGCGAAACGCATCGAAGTGGGCAAGGAAAACACCATCGTCATCGATGGCGCCGGCGAAGCTGCCTCGATCGAAGCACGCGTAAAACAAGTGCGTGTACAGATCGAAGAAGCGACCTCGGACTACGACCGTGAAAAACTGCAAGAGCGCGTAGCCAAACTGGCTGGCGGCGTTGCCGTGATCAAGGTTGGCGCAGCCACCGAAGTCGAAATGAAAGAGAAAAAAGCCCGCGTTGAAGATGCACTGCACGCTACCCGCGCTGCCGTGGAAGAAGGCATCGTGCCAGGCGGCGGCGTAGCCCTGCTGCGCGCACGCGCCAACATCACGGTCAAGGGCGACAATCCTGATCAAGATGCCGGTATCAAGATCGTCCTGCGCGCAATGGAAGAGCCACTGCGCATGATCGTGCAAAACGCTGGCGAAGAAGCTTCGGTCGTCGTGGCAGCCGTACTGGCTGGCACGGGCAACTACGGCTACAACGCTGCCAACGGCACGTATGGCGACATGGTTGAAATGGGCGTCCTGGACCCAGCCAAAGTGACCCGTTCGGCGCTGCAAAACGCCGCTTCGATCGCTTCGCTGATGCTGACAACCGACTGCATGGTCTGCGAAATCGCTGACGACAAAGCAGGCGGCGGCATGGGCGGCGGCATGGGTGGTATGGGCGGCATGGGCGGCATGGACGGCATGATGTAATGTCCGGCGGCCAGTCGCGCAGGCGACGGCGCGACTGGCCGCATACGCCGGGACAGGGCTGGCAGACCAAAAGCTGCCAGCGCCTGCCCGGCGGCCCCGAAAGCCATCTTCTACGGAAGGTGGCTTTTTTTCGCCTATCCATTTGGCAAGCCCGTTGGCAAGCCCGGCGATTGCCCGCCTGCGCGTTTTGCTTTAGCATGGCCGCCATCGTCCTTCTTTCTCATGCCACCATCATGCCGCCACGCGCCTCTTCTTCCAAAACCACCATCATTGCCGGCATCCTGGCCGGCTTGCTGGCCGCCGGACTCGGCGCATTCTACCTGCACCAGCAGTCCGCGCCGCACGGCGGCAATGCCCCGACCGCGAACAGCCAGGCGGCGCAGGAGCAGAACGCGCGCGCCGTCGATGCGCTGATGGCTTTGCCGGAAATCAAGGCGTGGTCGGCACATATCGAAAAGGCATCGGGCGGCCGCGCCCATGGCGCCGTGATGGAAACGTCGCCCGAGACGCGCCTCGTCGATGGCGTCGCCAGCTACCAGCTGAGCTTTTTTGAAAGCACGCCGGACGCGGCCCACCGCTGGGAAAGCTTTGTCGTCACGCCCGACGGCAAGCGCATCCTCATCGACGACATCGTCACAGGTGACCTGATCAGCCTGGAGCAATGGCGCAAGGACAGCGCACCGATGCAGCGCATCGCCACGCAATAACGCCCCAGGCCGGCTGCGGGCGCGATGGCCAGGGATGCTTGCCGTGCAGCGCAAGCTTTACTTTCTGGCATCGAAGCCCGATACTCGCCCACATGCCCGCCATCACTATCCGTCCCCTCGCGCCAGACGACGTTGCCGCCTACCGCGCGCTGCGCCTGGCCGGCATCGCCGAACTGCCCGCCGCCTTCTGCACCACGCACGCAGCGGAAAGCGGCTTGCCGCTGGCACAGATCGCCCAGCGCTTGCGCGCCACCTCGCACCAAATAATATTTGGCGCTTTCAACGAAGAACAATTGATCGCCATTGCCGGCCTGCGCCGCGAACCGATCGCCGTCGTGCATGACAAGGCCAGTCTGTGGGGCGTGTATGTGGCGCCGCAGGCGCGGGGACGCGGCGCGGGACGGCAACTGGTGCAGGCCGCCATTGCGCACGCCTGCGCCATTCCCGAGCTGGGCCGCGTGTGCCTGGCCGTGGCGCAGGACAACCACGCAGCGTTGAGCCTGTACCTGGGCTGCGGTTTTACCCTGGCGGACGGTCCCGCAGCGGAGGGCATACTGCCACTGCAGCTGTTGCTGCCCCGCCCCGCTCGCGCAAGCGCAAGTGCCGAAAGTAATGTCTTTATGAAAATCAATACCTTACAAATCCCTGCGAAATAGCGGACAGGCCGTTTTTTCTGTTGCAAGCAAACGCGGCAGGCCTTAGCATCGCGGCTTACAAAAAAAACTTGGGGGAGAGCCAATGTCATCGGCCGAGACACAAACCGCCACGGGCAAAATGCCGCGGCAAATACCGTACATCATCGCCAACGAAGGCTGCGAACGCTTCAGCTTTTACGGCATGCGCAACATCCTGACGCCGTTCCTCATCAGCACCTTGCTGCTGATGATCCCGATCGACCAGCGCACGGGCGAAGCCAAGCACGTGTTCCACACCTTCGTCATCGGCGTGTATTTCTTCCCGCTGCTGGGCGGCTGGCTGGCCGACCGCTTCTTCGGCAAGTACAACACCATTTTCTGGCTCAGTCTCGTGTATTGCGCCGGCCATGCCTGCCTGGCCCTGTTTGAAAACAGCGTCAACGGCTTCTATTTCGGCCTGTTCCTGATCGCCTTCGGCTCCGGCGGCATCAAGCCGCTGGTGGCCTCGTTTGTCGGCGACCAGTTCGACCAGACCAACAAGCACAAGGCCAAGCTGGTATTCGACCTGTTCTACTGGATCATCAACTTCGGCTCTTTCTTTGCCTCGCTGCTGATGCCGATGTTCCTGCGCGACTTCGGTCCCTCGATCGCCTTCGGCATCCCGGGCCTGATGATGCTGGCCGCCACTGTCGTCTTCTGGATGGGCGCCAAGAAATACGTGCACGTGCCGCCTGCGCCGCCGAATCCCGACTCGTTTACCCGCGTCGCCCGCACCGCCCTGCTGGCGCGCGTTGATGGCGGTTCGCGTCCCGGCCTGTATGTGGCCTACGTCGGCGTGATCGGCGCCCTGTATGCGTTCTACAGCATTCCCGAATGGGGCTTCGTGATTGCGGCGTGTACCGCGCTGGTATTGCTGCTGGCCTTCGGCAGCATCGGCACGGCCATGCAGCTGGAACGCGCACGCGGCATCCATCCCGATGAAGCCGTCGAAGGCGTGCGCGCCGTGCTGCGCATCCTCGTCATCTTCGCCCTCGTCACGCCGTTCTTCTCGCTGTTCGACCAGAAGGCATCGACGTGGATCGTGCAGGCCAACACCATGGAAAAACCAAGCTGGTTCCTGCCGGCACAGATGCAGGCGCTGAACCCGATGCTGGTAATGCTGCTGATCCCGTTCAATAACCTGGTGCTGTACCCGATGCTGAACCGCTTCGGCCTGGAAGCGACGGCCCTGCGCCGCATGACGGCCGGTATCGGCTTTTCCTCGCTGGCGTGGATCGTCATTGGCCTCTTGCAGCTGGCCCTCGACAGCGGCAACGCCGTCTCCATCATGTGGCAAATCCTGCCGTACGCCTTGCTGACGTTCGGCGAAGTGCTGGTCTCGGCCACGGGCCTGGAGTTTGCCTACAGCCAGGCGCCCGTCTCGATGAAGGGCGCCATCATGAGCTTCTGGAATCTGTCGACCACGGTGGGCAACCTGTGGGTACTGATCGTCAACCGCAGTGTCATGAACGAGGGCGTGATCGGCAAGATCGCCGAAAGCGGCATCAGCGTGACGGCCTTCCAGATGTTCTTCTTCGCCGCCTTTGCCGCCGTCGCCATGCTGGCCTTCGGCCTGTATGCAAGGCGCTACAAGATGGTCGACAACTACCGCCAGGCGGCCGTGCCGGCGAAAGCATGATGCCGGTTTGATTTGCCGCAATCAAGAAGGGCGCCCGAGGGCGCCCTTTTTTTACGTCGTCACTGTGGGTGCGTCGCGCCCCGTGCGCTCGCGGATCTGCGCCAGCTGCTCGGCCACGGCGATCAGCCCCGCCAGCGCCTCCTGGGTCGGGATGCCATGTTGCGCCGGATCGGCCTCATAGCGCTCCAGGTACAGACGCAGGGTGGCGCCCTCGGTGCCCGTGCCGGACAGGCGCAGCACGATGCGCGCGCCATCCGTCATGATGATGCGGATGCCCTGCTGCGTCGCCACGGAACCGTCGACGGGGTCGGTGTAGCTGAAATCATCGGCCAGCGCCACCGTGTAGCCACCCAGCACCTGGCCCGGCAAGGCGGCCAGCTGGCCGCGCACGGCGTCCATCAGCTGCTGCGCACCGGCGCTGTCGATATCTTCGTAATCGTGGCGCGAATAGTAGTTGCGGCCATACGTGGCCCAGTGCGCGCGCACGATGTCTTCCACCGGCTGCCCTTTCGCCGCCAGCAGGTTGAGCCAGAACAGCACGGCCCACAGGCCATCCTTTTCGCGCACGTGGTTCGATCCCGTGCCGTAGCTTTCCTCGCCGCACAGGGTAGCCATGCCGGCGTCGAGCAGGGTGCCGAAGAATTTCCAGCCTGTCGGCGTCTCGTGGCACGGGATGCCCAGCGCGCTGGCGACCCGGTCGGCCGCGCCCGACGTGGGCATGGAGCGGGCGATGCCCTTCAAGCCCTCACGGTAGCCGGGTGCCACGGTGGCATTCGCGGCCAAAATCGCCAGGCTGTCCGAGGGCGTCACGTCGAAGCGCCGGCCGACGATCATGTTGCGGTCGCCGTCGCCGTCCGAGGCGGCGCCGAAGTCGGGCGCATCGTCGCTGGCCATGCGCGCAATCAGCTCCTGCGCGTTGACAGGATTCGGGTCCGGATGGCCGCCGCCGAAGTCTTCCAGCGGCACGCCATTGATGACGCTGCCCTTCGGCGCGCCCAGCATGCCTTCCAGGATGGCCGTCGCATACGGGCCGGAAACGGCGTGCATGCCGTCAAAGCAAATGCGCAGGCCGCCCGCGAACAAGGCGCGGATGGCGTCGAAGTCGAACAGCTGCTGCATCAGTTCCGCGTAGTCGAGAACCGGATCGATCACTTCGACCGTCATCTGCTCGATGCGCGCCAATCCCGGCGCATCGAGGTCGATGTCGGCCGCATCGCTGAAGCGGTACTCGGTGATGGTTTGCGTGCGCGCAAACATGGCCTCGGTAACCTTTTCCGGTGCCGGGCCGCCATTGGCGATGTTGTACTTGATGCCGAAATCGCCATCGGGGCCGCCCGGATTATGGCTGGCCGACAGGATGAGGCCGCCGCTGGCGCCATGCTTGCGGATGACGCAGCTGACGGCCGGCGTCGACAAAATGCCGCCCTGCCCCAGCAGCACGCGCGCGTAGCCGTGCGCAGCCGCCATGCGCAGCACCGTCTGGATGGCCGCGCGGTTGTAGTAACGCCCGTCGCCGCCCAGCACCAGCGTCTGGCCATGGCAGTCGCCGAGCGTGTCGAACACGCTTTGCACGAAGTTTTCCAGGTATTGCGGTGCGCTGAAGACCGCCACCTTCTTGCGCAGGCCCGAGGTGCCGGGCCGCTGGCCAGCCATCGGCGCCGTATTGATAATTTGAATAGCCATCTTGCCTCCTTATTAACTTCCCATGTTAACCGATGCCGGCTGCGGGGCAAAGCGTTGTACGCCTGCCACGGTGCGGCAAGCCGCTTAGCGCGACATCCCGGCATGCAATATAATGAGAATCATTCTCATATGCGGCATTCCTGGCTGCGGACTCATACATAGGACGCCGTGGTTGCACGCTATTACCAAGAACTGTTGAACTTTTGCTGGCGCAGCTTGCGCAACCGCGAAGCCGCTGCCGACCTGGTGCAGGAAAGCTATGCGCGCGTGCTGGGCAAAGCGGCCGTGCGCGAACCGCGCGCGCTGCTGTATCACACGGCGCGCAACCTGCTGATCGACCAGCACCGGCGCGCCGCCTTGCGCCAGCACGAGGAAATCGATGCCCTGCCGGAAACCGCGCATCCGGCCGCGCCGCGCCATTTGCAGCCGGAGCAGGCGCTGGAAAGCAGCCAGGACTGGCTAGCCTGCGTGGCCGCCATCGACGCCTTGCCGCCGCGCTGTCGCGACGCCTTCGTACTGCACATCTTCGAGGAATTGCCGCACGCACAAATCGCCGCGCGCATGGGCATTTCCGTGAGCATGGTGGAAAAACATATCGCGCGCGGCATGCTCAGTTGCCAGGCACAGTTGCATTCTTTACGGGAAGCCACATAATGGCGCCCATGACCGCCCACCCGCCCCGCCATGCTTTCGGCCCCTCCGCCCAGGAGCAGGCGGACTTGCGCGAGCATGCCGCTTTTGCCGCCACGCAAGACCCGGTAGCGCTGGCGGCAGCCACTTGGTTCAGCCGGCGCGGCCAGCTTGATGCGCAGGCCGAGTTTGCCGCCTGGCTGGCGGCCGATGCGCTGCACGCGCAAGCATACGCGCAGCTAAAGGATACGCACCGCGCCGCGCGCAAGATTCCCGCGCAGGTGGCCGCCCGCTGGGCAGTGCCACCGGCGGCGGCGCCATCCCCCCGCCGCCCGCTTCTGCGCTCGCTGCGCGTGCTGCCGTATGCGGCCGCCGCCATGCTGCTGCTCAGCGTGGGCGCGGGCGGCTACCAGTGGTGGCAACAGCAACCCACGTTCAGCCAGGCGTATGCCACCATGCGCGGCCAGCGCCTGGCCGTTGCCCTGCCCGACGGCAGCAAGGTGCAGCTCGATACGGCCACGCAGCTGCACGTCACCCTGTACCGCCAACGCCGCGAAGTGCGTCTGGCACACGGCGAAGCGCTGTTCCAGGTGCAAGCGAAGCAAGGCCAGCCTTTCAACGTGCTCAGCGGTCCTTTGACGGTGACGGTGGTGGGTACGCAGTTTTCCGTGCGCAACACCGTGGCCCACGACGGCCAGTTGCGCGTGGCCGTGCAACATGGCCATGTGCGCGTGGCGGGCGCGCGGCAAGACCTGGTCGACCTGCGGGCCGGCCAGGGCGTCAGCAGCGATGCCGGCGGCCGCCTGTCTGAAGTCGCCAGCCTGGCCCCAGGCAGCGTGGCGTCGTGGCGCAACGGCCGTGTCACCTTCGACAATGTGCCGCTGGGCGCGGCGCTGGCCGAGTTCGAACGCTATGGCGACACGGGCCTGGCCGTGCGCGATCCCGCCGTGGCCAGGCTGCGCATCGGCGGCAGCTTCAGCCTGACCCAGCTC
>JAEAMG010000527.1_pt1 | contig 41721 bp, 56 predicted proteins | sample 8958741 | NCBI WGS metagenome assembly JAEAMG01 (sample SAMN16933256, study PRJNA681125) | bioreactor sludge metagenome | isolation source: anaerobic bioreactor treating anionic surfactant - SDBS | place: India: Bengaluru | collected 2019-02-28 | reverse complement strand
ACAAGAAGCCCCGCAGGTGCGGGGCGGGTTAGCGGTGGGTGCGGCCGAATTTCCGGGCCGCCTCGCGCAGCTCATTCACGCTGCCGCGCTCGACGTAAACGGTTTGCGTCTGCCCCCCGAAGTTGAAGTCAACCTGGCCGAGGTGCGGAAACTGCGGGCCTGACGCCGCCTCCAGCAGCGCAGCGCTCGGGGCCGGCACGTTCGGGACAAAGCGCGGTACCGGCACGACTGGCCCACCGTTGGCATAGCCGCGCAGGCGCAGCTGATCCAGCGTTGCGCGGAAACCATTGCGGCGGATGCGCTCAAGGAAGGCCAACGCTCCCGGCTCGCGCACCACCTCCTGCGGCTGCACGTGCTCGCCGGCATGCACGACGCCGGCAGGCTGGTACTTGCCGCCCGGGCCGGTCCAGCCGCCGCCGGAAAAGCCCTCGGGATTGTCTTGGCCCGTGGCTGCACTCACCTGGCCCGCGACTACAGTCGCGGGGATGATCAGTTGTTTGGCCAGGTCCGCGGAAAGCGCCTGCATACGCTGACGGATTGCCGCTTCGTTGCTCTCATCCCAGCCGACCTCGATCTGCATTGCCTTCAGAGCTTCGCCCTGTGCGACGAGATCGTGGATGCTCGCTTTTATGGCCTCAACCTTAGCTTCGGCATCGCTGCTTTCGAGGCGAGCGGCCTCGGTTGCAATGCGACCCAGCTCCTTGGCCATGCCCTCGAAGCCATAGGTGCTCTGGCCGGCGCTCTTCAACTCCTTGAGGATTTCACCACTGCGCCGTGCCTGGCGGATCGCCTCCTCTGCGTCGCCCCGCGCCTTCGCCTCCCGGGCCGCAATCAGGGCGTCCTGGGCATCTGCGAACGTGACTTCTCCAGTTCCGCCGCCGCGCAGCTCTGCAGTGAGGTCGCGAAACTCGCGCTCAATGTCCAGCTCGCTCTGCCGAGCTTTTTTCAGATTCGACTGGGCTTTTTCAAGCTCGACATACTGGGCAGCGATGCTCTGCCGAAGGTCCGAGAGCATCTCGTCCCGTACAGTTTTTGCGCGAGATTTGGCCGTCTGATCGGCGGCCTCACGGAGCCGGTTACGCTCCTGCTCCCGCTGCAGAAACTCCTCCGCTGTCGTTCCATATTCCTGCGCGTAGCTTTTCGCAGCTGCGAGGTCGTCAATGCGTATGCCTTGCAAGGCTGCCGCAGAGCGCTCCTCTTCAACGAGCCGCCGGATATTGCGATCGCGCTCCTCGTTGTCCTTCAGGCTCATCTGCAGCTCGTAACGCTCACGCGCGCTGAGCGCCTTACCAGTCGCATCCTCCGCGGTCGCGATGCTTTGCTTGATGGCATCGGTCAGGCCGAGCCACCCGAACAACTGCCCCTGTGGAGTCCACGAGAACAACTCCATCATCGATTTCGCAGCGCCGTCCGCGACATTGCCGCCGGCGATTTCCTGAATGGCATCGGCCATGTTGGAAAGGGAGGCTGCGGCAGCATCGGAAAATCCCGCAACGCTATCGATGCTTGCAATGAGGGCGTCGAGCGCATCGCGCATTTTCGTAGCGCCATCGCCGACCGTGACCCGCATCCCATCGACCTTGCCACCCAATGCGTCGAGCTGGCCGATCAGCGCTGGGATGACGCGTTGAGCGGTCAGTTCACCCGCCTCGGCCATGCGGATCATTTCCTGGCGGGTCACGCCAAGGCCGGTAGCCAGAGCAGTCGCCAGCTCGGGCGCGTTCTGCAGCACAGCGTTGAACGCATCGCCACGCAACACGCCGGTCTGCATGGCCTTGTTGAAGTTGTCGATGACCGCCGCGGCACGCTCACCCTTCACGGCACTGGCGACCAGTCCGAGGCCCAGGGCCTCTGTCATGTCCAGTACTTGCTCGGTCGAAAAGCCAAGCTCGCGCAGTGGCAGCACGGAGCCGATGTACAGTTCGGCATTACTGGCCATCTGCGTGTAGGTGCGCGAGCTGATCTCACGCAGGCGAGTCAGCGCGTACGCGTGCTCTTCCGCGGTGGCTGATGCGTTGCGCAGCCGGTCATCCATCTCACCGACGCGATCGGTCGCGGCAACATAGCCACCAACCGCTTGCTTGAGCGAATAGACGACTGCCGTCCAGCCTGCAGCGCGAGCCGCGATCGCTGCAATGCCACCTCCAGCCCCCACACCTTCGCTAGATTCCTGTGCGCGGATATCGGCAATAGATGCCCGCGTCGCCTTGAGCTGGGTCTGATACTGCGCTTCGGCCGCCGCCCGCTCTGTGGCAGACAGAACGCCCGAGCGGGTAAGCCTGTCATAGTCACTGCGCAGCGCCACCAGATTGGCCCGCAACTCACGCAGGCGCGTTACACCCAGGCGGTCCTGTGCACCAGACAGGGCAGTGTCGGCGCGCCCCGCCGATAACTGCCTCGACAATTCAAGCTGCAGGCGCTGCTGTTCACCGGCGAGGTTGCGGGTATCTACGCCCGCAGCGCGAAGCTCAGCTCTCTGCTCGCGGACCTTGGTTTTCTGCCGATCGAACTCCAGTGTGGCTCGCGCGAGCGTTCGCTCCGCAGCGCTGAGATCACGCTCGAGCGATTTCACCGGCTGGCCGGCCGCCGACATCGCTTTACGTAGCTCGTCCACCCGCCGCCGAGCGGCGAAGAACTCAGTCGATGCCCTCTTGGCTGACTCCTGCGTCTGCTGCAACAGCTCGATCCGCTTGAGCGGCGCGGCCACAGCCTTGGCAGTCTCAGCGAACTCCTTTCGGAACCCGGCAATCTCCTTGGTGGCCTGATCCACATCGGCAACCAGCCGCAGTTCAACTTCGCTCATGCCTTGGGTTCCTTCAAAGACTGGAGAAACAACGACCAGGGATAATCAACGACCCGGTGATGCCCCAACCTGACCAGGGCACAGATACAGCCCTCGAGCGCTGTCAGGCCTCGACCCGGCTCCGCTCCAGCCGAGCCAGCATCCCGAAAAAATCCGGGTTCACCTTCTTACACTCCTGCACCAGGACGCGAAGCGAGGACGGCTTAAGCTGCTCAACGTCGGCACTGCTCAGGTTGGTAAAAAGGGGCAAATCGCCAAGGCGAACATCCTCGAACAACGCGGCGTCGAGCAGGTCGCCGTCGAGCGGCTTCAGCAGCTTGCGGACATCAGCGACGCAAAGCTCGCGCACGACTATTTCGCGGCCGTCGATAACGACCACGCTGTGGTGGACCAGGTCAGACATGGATACTCCAGGCAATAAAAAACCCGCCGAGGCGGGTGTGTTTTGACACAGACGGGGCTCAGCGCATCGCTCCCGCTAGGCCCCCTAGGAACATCACGGCGAAGAAGCCGATCAGCATCAAAATGAGCATCGCAGGGATAGCAGCCAAAGCCCACTTGATCATGAATACGACCATCGAGCCGAAGCTCATGTTTACATCGAGTACCACGACGGGTTGAGCACCACGATGCTCCGTTATCGCTCTCTTCACATGAGGAGCAGGAGATGCCGACATCTGTTGCTCGGCAGCCTGACGGGTATGCTGACTTTGCTGCACGCGTTCGCGAATGGCTGCGGCGTACTCGATCCCGCACGCAGGACAGCGATTGGGGTCAGGCTGATTGCCCGCAAGCGGGATATGGTTGCATTTCGGACATTGCATCTGGTTTCCCTCCCATTGACATGGCTGGGAATCTACCAAAACGCCAGCACCAAAGCCCAGCTCACGGCTGGGCTTGGATTCGGGCGTTTACTCTACGTCCTTGATCAGCATGTACTGGCTGATTCCAGTACCAACCTTGGTCGGATCTTTCTCGACCTTGGCGGTGAATTCCATGCCCTGAAACTCGTCGCCGATGAAGCTGAGCGAGGCCGGCGAGTGGTTGACGCGGAACACCTCGATCACCACAGGCTTGCCAGAGCGAGCTTCGTTGAGGCCGACGAACACCTGGCGGAAACGCTTGCCGGATTTGACCAGCGCCTGGATCGTGGCGTGCTTGGCGTAGCTGTAGTTGACCTTTACCGGAGTGGCGGTGGCGATGGCCCCGTCTTCGGTGATGACTGGGAAGCCTGCCGGGTCCAGCGTGTAGTCCACGTCCAGCTGATAGGTGGTCAGGCCATCGGCGCTGGTCACTTCCACATCCGTGGCGCCCGGGTTGCCGAGCAGAATCAACGCGCCGGGGTACGCGGTATGGGTTTCGCCGGTCACGGTGCCGGCAGCGACATCGGTGGCGGCGCCGTACAGCGCGCGAGCCATGTTGGCCTTTTTGAAGTGCCGAGCGTTGTAGGTGACGTTGAGCGCGCTGATGCGTTGCACCGAGGCGTCGAGGCCGCCGCCTGGGGTGGTGTAGTCCTGCTCTTCAATTTCTTGAGGGGTTGCCTCGTAGGTCAGAGAGTTGCAGTTGCCGATGAAGATCAGGCCCTGGGGATCATCCAGATCCTCGAGGTACTGTTTGCCTACCCCGAGAAACGCGCCGCGCAAATCAGCCATGACTCACCTCCTCATGAATACCGCCGACGATGCCGCGCTTCTCGAGCCAGGCTTTCTCATTGGCAGTGACGTTGATGGTTGCGCCGGCCTTGTGCTGCTCGCCGCGGTGGGTGTGCGCTTTGTTCAGGACGACCTGAACCTCGGTGGCCTGCGATGCAGGCACCGGTTCTTTGGTGATCATGGAGTCAGTCTCCGTTGATGATGGTGTGCAGATGGACCGGAATCAGGACGGACGCAACCCGAGCGCCTTTGCCCGGAGGAAACTCTTCAGGCGCGCCAAGGACGGTACTGACCACACCAGGTGGCGCCCACGGTAGAAACGCTCCGTGCTCTGGGAGCAGGCATTGAAGAAGATCGAGCTCAAGATCCTCAAGTGCGCCGTCATACTCGTGGAGACCTGCATCGACCGAACCCACAACGCTGAATCCCGGTGCCGCTTTGATCACTCCAGGCCCTGCCATTGGCTGCTGCCACTTCGCTTTCTGAATGCAGATGAGCGGAAAGCCGACTCCAGCCTGCTCCAGCAGTTCGTTCAGCCAACCAGTTTTGACATTTTGCCCGGCGTTGGTCCGGTATCCATTTGCGACGGTGATGGTCTGCAGGCGCGCCTCTAGAGCCAGCCGTGCTTCGGTGAGGATGTTCATCGTTGCTCCATGCAAGCCCAGGTGGGCATCTGGCCGTCGTCCGAGATCGGTTGCTCCAGCAAGTAACGTTGGCAAGCGAGGATGAAGACCCCGCCGCGCTCAACCACCGGAAGATCGGCAGAGGCCCAGCTGATTGCTACGGCGTCGCTGAGGAAAATTCCCTCCGGCCCCTGCTGCTGCAGATTGTGATCCACCATTACACGAACACCGCTGGCGATACGCTCACCGGCGGGGCTCAGGTAATCGGCGGTGCCATCCGCCAAACGCGACAGGATGGAGGCATGAAGGCGCGCCTTTGCCCGTGCGAAGCTGCTCATCAGTTGATGAGCAGCAGATTGGCATAACCCCCGGCTTCGGCGCTGGCGAGCTTGCCGCACGACACGGCTTCCGCTGTGCCCGCGGCGACGAGCTGACCGCCAAGCATTGCTACCGCAGCACCTGCAGTAAGGCCGGCGGTCGCGGGAACGTTCCAGACACCGTTCGGCTTGCCCGCAAAAGGCTCGCCCTCCGCGGCATCATGCAGCGCAACCACTACCAGTGCGCCAATGGCATAGAGCCCACCGGACGCGACGCCACCTGCAGGTGCGGTAAGGGTGAGGACGTTGCCGTCCTGAATGTAGTTCTTGGCCATGGAAAGGATCCTCGGATGGCAGAAATGAAAAGGCCCCGCTCATGCGGGGCCTGGTCAGGTCAGCGGCCTATCAGGCGCCGAGGACCTTGTTGATGGTGCGCCAGCTCATCGGGGCGACACCGGCATCCATGCGAACCTTGAACACGGCACCGTCGACGGTGAAGCCCTGCTGCTGCTCCATGTAGGGCTGCTCGTTGCCGTCGAGGTAAGCCACCTCGATGGTGTCGTGAATGGCTGGGTCGCCCGCGAAGTAGGTGTGCAGCTTCGACTGCTTGTCGAGGCGAGCATCGGCGATGACTTCGACCAAGCCGCGGACCGGGTTCGGCACCTTGGCATCGGCCAGAGCCGGGTCGTACTCGGCACCAATCAGCGCGTTTGACGTCGAACGCAGCGCGACCGGGACCAGCATGTACTTGGCCATGATGTTCAGGATGGCGTCGCCTTCCTGTTGCGTTTGCATGGCCGACAACGCTGCGTCGATACGACCAACCGAGAGCGCTTCACCTGGGCTCAGAAGGTTGCCGTGGTCGGCGTGGAACAGCGTCTTGCCGTCGCTCATCTTCGGGTTGTTGCCCAACACCGCGTAGACCAGATCGCCGACGGTACGGATGGCCGCACGCCCCATAGAACGCGGGATGCGGTCCAGCGCGGACAGGTCGTCGTTGATCACCACTTGACGGGTGATGGAGAACAGCTTGCCGTAGGTGGCCAGGACGATGCTCTCGGCGCGGTCGCCCATGGTCGCGTAGGTGTATTCGGCGCCCTCGGCGACCAAGCCGAGGTTCGGGAAGCTGGTCAGGTCTACGCGCTTCGTTGGCTTGAAGTCGGTCAGGGTGCCCTTGGAGGTCCACTTCTGGAACGTTTCCTCGGCCTCCTGGTAGCCCTTGAGCATTGACTTGTTGGCGATGTCCCCGAGGATGTGGCCGAAGTCGCTGGTAGTGTGGGTGAACGCCAAGCCGACGATGCCCATGCGGTCCATGCCGGCGATGCCGACGCCGCGGTGCACCAGCGAGGCTCGAGCAAGTTCCGCCAGCGGCATGCCAACGAACTTGTTCTCTTTCTCGGCCTTCACCAGACCGATCCGCGCCTCGACCGAGTTGCGAACCGAGTCGCCAACCACGTTGCCGTTGCCCGCGTAGATGTGGGCCGACGGGGTCGGAGTAGCGCCCTCACCCAGCTTGGCCAAGAGCTTGGCCTGCGCCTGCTCGACGGTGACGTTCATGTCGCCGAGGCACTGTTGCAGCAGATCTCCCTGAGCGGCGGCGAAAGGCTGGAACAGGGCACTGATGCCCTGGCGCCGCTGGTTTTCCTCGGCAACCAGCTGGGCGCGGATCGCGTTCGGATCGGCTACCGGTGCTGGGGCCGGCTGGGGCGTCGTGGTGGTTGCAACCGGTGCCGGCTGCGGAGCGGCCGGCGCGGGGGTAGGTGCTGCCGGTGGCGTGACGGTGGTCTGCGCGCGCGGCTGCATCAGGGCGTTGAGTGCTTCGGGCATGTGGGCAAACTCCTGCATGCGTTTGGAGGTGAGTTGAGCTGCCGCGGCGAGCGGCTCGGTAAGTTGGTCGGCAAAGCCGGCCTCGACGGCCTCGCGGCCGGTCATCCAGGTTTCGTCCTTGAGCAGGGTCTGGATCTCGTCTTCGCGTTTGCCAGTCTTGCTGACGTAGGCCATGACGAGGGTGGTCTCGACCTTGTCGAGCAGTTCGGCGTAGCGCCGCATGTCGTCGGCGTCTCCGCCCTGAATGCCCCATGGCTTATGCACCATCATCATGGCGTTTTCGGGCATGTACACGGTGTCGCCGGCCATGGCGATGACCGAGGCCATCGAGGCAGCCAGACCGTCGATGTACACCACGACCTTGGCGGGATGGTTCTTGAGCAGGTTGTAAATAGCGGTTCCTTCGAACACATCACCACCGGGTGAGTGGATATGCAGGTCGATCTGGTCAAGATCGCCGAGTGCCTTCAAATCGCTGGCGAAGCGACGCGCGCTGACACCCCAGCCGCCGATCTCGTCATAAAGCAAGATCTCTGCCCGCCCTTTCCCCTTCCCTTGGATGCTGTACCAGCTCTGCTCTGGGGCGGTTTCGTTACTCAGCGCTGCGGCGACTGCCATCGCCATCGGCGCCAGCAGGGTCGTCATCTTGATGTGGCTGCCCATTGGCGCCTCCTTTTCCGTAGTACTGGTGGTGTGCGTCGGAGCTGAAGATCAGCCCCTTCTCGCGATTGGTCGCGATCTCGGCGGCGCGGGTGCGCTTGAGCTCCTGCGGGTTGCGGCCGCGGGCACGGGCGACTTCGGCCTCGTCGGCGAAGCCGGCCTTGACCAGGCTTTCCCAGGAATCAGCCTCGTGCTTCGGGTTAATCCATGGCATAACCGGCCCCTGGTACACGGCCGCGTAGACGGTCCTCGGGTCGACGTCCGCTGGCAGCGGGCGGCCGCGGGTAAGCAGGTACATGTCAAGCCAGTTGCGGTAGACCGGGCGGGCCCAGTAGTCGGTGAACTCGTGCTGGACCAGGTCATAGCCAAGTTGGGCCTCCACCAACTCCTGCCGCTGGGCGCTGTAGGTGCCGTCGTAGCTGCGGGATGCGGTGGAATAGGCGATGCGCCCGCTGGCGGCCACGGCGCGCAGCTGCCCGTTGCGGAACCCTTCGAGGAAGGTGTTCGGCCGGTTGCTGGCGATGGTGCCGATCTCTTCGCCCGGCAGCAGGTCGTCAATCACCATGCCGGGGGCGATGGGGAAGCTGCGGTAGCCGGGGGCCTGATTGTCGCCTGTGGTGCCGGTGTAAAGGTCCGGGTTGCCCTTCTTGATGTACATCGCCAGCGCCGCCGAGATACGCGCCGCGACCCGTTCCGACTCTTCGTAGTCCTTCAGATCGGCGATGCGAATCAGCGCGGCATGCAGCAGCGGGACGCCACGGTTCTGGCCGATGCGCTTGCGGTAGGCGATGTGCAGGATGCGGTCGGCTTCGACGCGTTTGGTGCTCAGACTGAAGCCGGCGCCGTTTGCGCTGCCCGGGTGCTCCTTGAACAGGTGGTAGGCGCGCTTGCGCCGCCATGCGTCGCGTTCGATGCCCTGCACGATGCCGCGGCCGGGGTCGTTGAATTCCCACGGCAGGTGGTCGGCCTCGAGCAGCTCGATGGCGTAGGGCACGTCGGTCAGGTAGCTGTAGTTGGCCACCCTGCCCCGCAGTTGCTGGCCGAGGGCCTCGCCGTCTCGCAGCCATGTCCGACAGACGAGCCGCTCCATCTGCGGTCGAGTCAGCTCGCCTGATGTTTCCGGATGCAGCGACCACTCAGCCCAGGCGCTTTTGATCTCGGCGGCCAGGTCTAAATGAACCTCACCGTCCCAAGTGAGAGGCAGGGGCTCGACACCGATGCCCGCTCCACCAACCACGCGTTCCTCCAGCCGGTCGAATAGGCCCGTGACGATGTCATGGTCTTCGTCCAGCTTGCGGCACTGCGCGCGCAGCGACGATGCGTCGTGCTGCAGAGAAAGGTCTGCGCTGCGGGTCTGTCCCTTCGCCTTGTGCGTGCGGCTTGGCTTGGCAGCTTCATACGCACGAATTGCCTGTCGCGCAGCCAAGCGCTGCACCACCATTCCAGGTGCAAACGGTTCGAGAAGCCGATCGATGATGTTCATTCGAAAGCCGCCAGAGCGTGGCCGCTGCGACGCCCCGCAATCGCATTGCGCTCGGCATTCGCACGCCGCTCCCACTCCACACGGCCGGCACGGATCTGCGACAGGTCCACCATCGTGAGCGTACGGCCGTTGAAGGTGATGCTGCGACCTTCGAGCACAGCGGCTTCGGCGTCCAGATACTTCTGCAGCATCTGCTGGGCCTGTGTCATTTGAGCCATGGGTCGTCTCTTCCAAGTTTCAGCCAGCTGCCGGCAGCTGCCGGGCGGGCGGTTGATTGCGCAGGCGGAGCCTTGGGCGGCTCGCGCCGGACCACCTCCCCGGCGACCGGAGTCGCTGCGGCGCAGGCCATCGATTCGAGGTTCAAGCCGAAGCGCTGCTGGCTGATGCGCAGTGCCGCGAGCGCGTACACGAAGCAGTCGAGCGCTTCGTTGCGTCGACCTTTGGCGTCCCAGCGATACACCCGCTGGCCGGCGACTATCTTCAGCACCTTCACCTCGGCGGTGAGTTGCTTGAGTTCTGCCTCGTCGCAGACCGCGTCATTGGCCGGGAGGTGGATCACCCCGGCTTGCTGCTCGCTGTTCAGGCTCTTTCCGATATCGAGCGGTAGCTTGAGCCTGCTGTAGATCAGCTCCTTGGCATTGTCCGATCCGACTTCCGTGCGATAGACACGATGCTGCTTCACTCGGGTGCGTGGAAAGCTGGCGATAGGCTTGCCATAGGTGCTGGCACCGAAGATGGGAATGACCCAGAAAACGCCATGTTTTCGGCTCTCTGCATACACCTCATCGGCGTAGTGACCGCCGGCATCCCAGCACCAACGTTCCACCCGCATGACCTGACCATCGACGCGCGTGAACTGGCGATGCAGTTCTTCGCCGACCTTGGCTCGCAGGGTCTCGCTTGCCGGGTCACCGTCGAGAATCCACCGGTGAACGAGCCAGGCCTCTTCGCCAGGGCCGAACGCCCATACCCTGCCTTCGTACCGGTCATCCTGGGTGTCGATTCCACCCATCAGCGTAACGGCGCGGCCTGGGACATCCGCCCAGACCTCACGCCTTGCGTGCAGCTGTTCCCAGTCGAGCTTCTCACCTTCGTCGTCTTCCCAGACTTCACCGAGCGTGGTGTTGACGAAGGTGACCAGCATTTCCCGGTCGCCCTTGATCTTCAGCCAGTCGCTGACGATGTCCAGCCAGGTGGTGAAGACCGAGTAAGCTGTCCAGACATAGATTGTTATGCTGATTGGGGTGACGCGCGGCTCGTTGTCGGGACCAAACCACTCCATGCTGTCGCGGGTCCAGATACCAGTGCGCTCACAGACCCATCGGCCTCGCTCTGCAGCCTCGACCGCCTCGTGATACAGAATCACGCAGGCGTTGTGCTCGCATACGTACCAGGCTTTCGCCGCTTCGCCGAGTTCATTTGTCTCCCATTTGATGCCGTACGGAACGTCTTTGCCGCCCCATTGCAAATGCTGCTCGCCGCCACAATGCGGGCACGGGATGTTGAACCGGAGGTGGTGCGGTGACTCCTCGGCAGCTTTCGTGATCTGACAGCTGCCAGCCTTCTTCGGTGTGGACCCGCGGATCGACTTCTTGAACGTCGCGCCTTCGAGGCGCTTGTCGCCGAGGAAGGTCGGGCTGCCCTCTCCTTCGATATCCGAATCGAACTTCGACAGCTCATCGTAGATGACCTCGTCGGGCGACTTCTCACGGTAGTTCCGAGAGGCCTTACCGCCGAGGCACCAAAGCATCTTCTGATTAGCGAAGCGCTTGGCGGACAGCGAGCTGTCGCGGTGCTTTTTGCCGTACCAGGGCGCCAGATCGAGTAACGCCGGCACGTCACGAATAAACGTTTCGACGTGCCGCTTCATCAGCTCTTCGGCGTCTGGGTCCGTCGGGCAGTAGCTCAGCACGTTGCGGCGCTTGTGCTGAATCTTGTAGCCGACGTTGGCCATCAGCATCTTGGTGTAGCCGACGCGCGCGCTTTTGATGACGTTCACGACCCGGATCAGGTCGTTGCCCATCGCGTTCAAGATCGCGCGCTGGAAGGCAGCGGTCTCCCACTTGCCTTCCTGATAGCTAGATTCGGAGCTGAGGTAGAAGTGCTTATCGGCCCACTCGACGGCAGTGAGCGGCGGTTCCTTATACAGCGATTGCAGCCCGAGTCTGATGGCCTTCTGTAGGTCAATCAGCCAAGGACTCGAGGTATTCATCCAGCATTTCCGGCAAGTGGTCGCCCAACTCGGCGGCGGTATTGCGTGCGGTGGCAATCTCCCGCTGCAGCGATTCGATGTGGCGGACGTCTATCTCCGGATGCCGGCGGCGCAGTTTCAGCGGCACGGTGTCGAGTAGCGATCCAATCTGCGCTGCTACTCGCGCCAAGGCATATGTCGCGAACTCGGTCGGTACCAGTTGGCGATCCTTGATCTCGTTCTTTTTTTCCTGGGCGTAGGCTTGCGCGGCGGTAAGGCGGAGACGCTCTTGAGTCAGCTTGAACTCGACCAGGGGATCTATGCCCTCGAGACCTTCCTCAGGTTGTTGTTTCCGCTCAGCAGCGGCGATGCGGTTCTCGACAACCGACTGAGCGGTGTAGAAGGCCTCCCGGCCGATGCGCTCGACCGGCTGAACGCCCCACTTGTCGAAGGCTTGGACCGAAATACCGAGGCTTGCGGCCATCTCGCTCTTGTTGAGCCAGCCTCGCTGCTTTTGGGGTTGATTGCGTGCCATGACGAAACAACAACCCTCACCCGAAAAAGCATCGTACGTAGCGGAAGAACGGGGCTCGAATTACCCTCTTAGGGGCACCCCGTCAGGAGGACCCGCCCCATAGCTGCTCCCTATCGCCGCCTCGTTCTCAGCGCCTGCGCCATTGCCTCGCGGAAGTTGGCAGTAAGGCGCTCCTCAGCGATCCGATCCGCAACTGCGAAGAAGTCGAACGTCTTGCGATAGCTGGGCCGCCCAACGAAGGCGAGCACCATGTGCAGATTGTCTCGACCGCGGCCGGTGCGCTCGGCGATACCGATCGGTACTCGCTGGCTGTCGTGCATGACGAAGAAGCGCCGCGCGTTCCCTCTTCGCTGGCTGCGCGCGCTGCCGGTTGCGTTTGCGGTGTAGCCCTGTTGGCTAAACCCGCCCACCCCGGAAAGCATCCTCGTCAGATACCCGCGCTTGATGTTGCCGAACTGATCCAGCTGCGCGCCTTGCCCAGGAACGATGTACTTGCCGTTCGGGAGAATCCCCCGGGCCCGCAGCATGCTCTCGCTTCGTTTGTCCCGACGAGGGCCACCATAGATTTCCGGCTCCATCCAGCGGGTCGCAGGCACAGACTTATCGGCTTCGTTCTTCATCCAGACACGCGCCACCAGCTTCTCCTTCGTTGCTGGGAAAACGCGCAGACTGTTGAGTGTCCAGCGAGTGGGCCTGTCGAAGACCGATCTCATCTCACCGACGAGCGCTGTCTCCACTTCTTTGGCGGTTCGCGTCAGGGCTAGCGCTGTAGCAAAAGGGATTTGATCTAGAGAGCCGTCAATCTCGCTGATGGCTTGCTCGAACCCAGTCGCGTCGATCCTGATCATGCGCTCTAGCGGTTAGCCCTTGAAGTTATGGCCACCTGCCACCACCTCCAAAATGTTGCGCAGAGGGCGCACCAGGGAACGGCACCCTTTGCCAGACAATCTAGGAGAATTGGCATGGCCAAGAATACTGGAGACGGATTCCGTCGAGGTTCGGTGAATGATCGAACCCAGACGTACAATCCACACAACGACACTTACGTGAAGCGGGACACCACCACAGGCCGCTTCATGGACGTGAAGTCCGATGGGACCCCGTTCAAAGGGGTCGCAAAAGAGAAAGACGGGCGTCGCAGCTAAGCAACGCTGAGGGAGGGTTACCCCCTCCCTCTTACCCTAATCACTTCCACACCGCCGCCTTCACCTCAAGGATGATCTCGAGGATCGATTTGTCCTTGCGCATTTCGGCATAGGCGAAGCTCGCCCTGACCATGACCCAAGCCGGCAAGCCGCAGACGAAGATCAGGCCACCAATCGCGACGAACCCGAAGTCATCGTTGATCCAATGCGCGATGCCAAGGTAACTCACCACGGCAGCCCCACCGCAGATGCTCGAAACGACAGTCGAGACCATGGCCACCACAAACTCACGCACCGTCTTCGGGAGCGTCATCGCCATGACTACCACGGCGGCCAGTACCGCCATGAATCCAAACGCGCCCAGCTTGTACAGCGCGAGGCCGCCAGCTGCTGTGGTGGCTGGCTCTGTCATCTGATTCATCCTCATAGGGGCAGTCCTGAGCCGGCGCGGCCGATGGATCGCAATAGGGCCGGCACCCACGCACAGCACATCCGCCTGGAAGCAAAGAGGCAGGCAGGGAGCCGGAGATCTGAAATAAAAAAGCCCGCTCGGGGCGGGCCAATGAAACCAGCACACGGCTGGCAGGGAGCAAAAACGAAAAAGCCCCGGCGCATGACCAGGGCTTTTCAAGCGGTAAAACCGCAAAGTACGGAGAAAGGTACGGTTTCGGCCCGGGCGTGTCAAGCGGCAGCCTGACGCCTCGACTCAAGCGCCCCGTCGATCCATGCCACACCCGCCTTCCAGAGCTGTCGCGTCTTCTCCTCACCGAACCCCATCCGCCGGCCAACCACAGCAAACGGCGCGCCGCTGGTGTAGTACCGCAAGATCACCTCAGCGGCCTCCGCGTAACGCAGACCAAGGCGACCGACCAATCTGTCAATGACCAGCGCCTCGTCATCCGTGATCATCGGTGTCGGCCTATCACCAAGGACCGCACAGCCCGCTACTCCAGACCCCTGAACCACCCACATTCCCCAATGCTCCAACAGCTCTTCCGTATCCCGGTCGATGTTCATAACCCTCTCCCCCTCAATCGCCCGTCCAATTCGGTTTGCCACTGCCACGGCGGCACCTCGCTCCGCTATCGACTACCCCGGATGTGAGGCCGGCGCGCTCAAGCGCTGCTTGTTGCCGCGCCATGCCCTGCACAGCCTTTGTCAGGCGCAGCCTGAGCTGCCTAACCAGCTCTGGGTAATCCAGCGCAGCACCGTCCGGTAGCACAAACCCGCCGCCGTTACACCCGGCACACTCCATCGTGTGGAAGATGCCGCGGATAAACCCGGTGCCCAGGCAGATCTCGCAGCGCTCCAGCCGCACCATCTGGCCGCTCACGGGTTCATCCCCGCCGTCGGCGGCAACGCCAGATAGGCGTTGATCTCGGTCATCGCCTCGTTGATGCCGCGGCACACCACGGCTCGGTACCCTTCCTGCTGCAGCCGCGACAACATCTCCTTCTGCCCTTTGCTCACCGCCGCATCGTTCGGCGGCGTCGCCTTGAACTCGATGAACAGCCCGAAGTACCCGCCGCGCGCAATCGCCAGCTGCAGGTCTGGAACACCAGCTTTCACCCCCTGCGCCTGCAGCTTCGCCGCCGTTACCTTGTCGCGCGCCCCGCCGTTCGGCGTGTGCCAGGCCACCGCGAAAGCGGCCTTGTGCTGCAGCTGCATCCAGCTCACGAGCATCTGCTGCTCGCGCCCCTCGAAATCCACCGGCCGCTTCCTGGTCCTGTTCGGCAGCATCTTCATCCTCTCCACGTAGAAACACAGGAATCGCCCGGAACGCCCGTAGCTTCTGGCGTGCGCTCGATTGGCAGAAATGCAGGAGCAGCCACTTTCGCCCGGTGCGCCAACGCGAAACCGCATTCATCGAGCCGCGCATGCCAGCGCTCCAACGCCTCACGCCGGCGCGCCATCGCATCGCGGGTCAGGTACGTTTCAGCCGTCACGCCCAGCGTGTGGTTGATCAGCAGCTCGCCCACCATGTGATCGACGCCGATATCCGCCAGGCTCGAACGCATCAGCTTGCGCAGGTCGTGGCTCGTCCACTGCCGGCTACTAACCTCGCGCATCAGGGCATGGGCACTCGTCTCGGCCAGCCGCGCGCCGCCCCGCACCGGGAACAGCCACTCGGCCTTCAGCCGAGGATCCGGCAGCGCTTGGCGATAACGCTCCAGCAGCGCCAGCACCTGCGGCGTCAGCGGCAGTACATGCTCCCGTCGCGACTTCGTGTTCGCCTCCGGAATGACCCAAACCCGCTCATCAAGCGAGACGTGCGCCCAGCGCGCCAGCAGCGTCTCGGCGATGCGCGTCCCGTGGGCCAGCATCATCAGCGGCAGCATCCCCTTCAGCGGGTCGGCGTTGAACACCTCCACGAGGTGCGGCACCAGCACCGGCAGGTCGACGCGCGAAAGCGCCGCCGGCTTCGGCCGCAGCTTGCCCTTGTAGAAATTGCGGAACGTCGTGCCGGCCAACGGGTTCGCGTCGATGCGCCCCTGCTCCTCGGCCATCGCAAATGCCTGCCGCAGCCCCTGCAACGCTTTCTGCACCGTTCGGGGCGCCAGCTCCTGATGCATCGGGTAAACCAGCTTGTCATCCAGCGTCACCCGATCCAGCTTTCGCAGCGTCACCTTGCCGAGGCGTGGCAGCACATGCCGGCGCATCAGCGATCCCATGCTCCCGCGATACTTGGCCGAGCGGGCCCGATCACCCTCGATACGGCCCAGCCACCACGCGACCACCTCCCCCGCCGTGCGCATGGTCGCCATCATTCAGTCCTCGCAACTGCCGTAGCCTGCTCGCCACGGATAGCCTCCACGACCGCCTCTTGAGTGCCGACGTAGGCGAACGGCTTGCGGCCGCCCGGACGAGTCACCGCGTACCGGGTCTCAGGTAGACGGCACTCAGCAACCGTGAAGCCGCTGTCCGTCTCCCAGCACCGCGGGATGATCCGACCATCCGCATCGCGCTTGGCGCGCCAGCCAATGTCAGCCATTGCGCACCCCCGGCTCAGGCAGATCGAAGCGCGGCAGCGGCACGCGGAACCCCGCCGCGGTGGCATGGCCACCACCACCGTAGAGCTGTGCGATCGCGCCCACGTCCTCCGCGCCCTCGCGGCTGCGCAAGCTGAAGACCCGGGAGTCCGCCGTGTCGTAGTAGGTCGCCGAGAACGCCTCACCGGCGCACATGATGTTCCCAGCGTCACTGGCCAGCATGTACGGCAAGTTCGCCACCGGGACATCGAACCCGCCGATCACCATCCTGCGCTGCGTTGACTCAATCAGCCGCTCCACATCACGCGCCTGTTTACGCTCCAGTGCCGCGCCCTCACGCAGCAACTGCTCGACCCCGCCCTCTATGAACCGCTCCCACACCTCGAACTCCTGCGGATAGCTGAATAGCGCGGCCGTGACCTCGCGTGTCGCGCTCAGGCTGAACCTCCACAGGTCACGGTCCTCGATGTAATCGATCAGCGCCGGCCGTCCAGCCCCAGGGAACAAGACGTCCCACGCCAGTCCAGCACCGCTGCGCCGCATATCGAAGATCGCCGCCAGCGGCACGCCCGAGGCACGCCACAGGTCGTAATTCTCCGGCGCGCGCGGCACGCCAGCCAGATCCTCGGCCGCCGTCTTGTGATGGTCGATCACCAGCACCGCCACCGCCGCCTCAGCCATCGTCTGCAGCACCGCCAGCGGATACGAAAAGTCCACCACGAGCACCACCTTGCCAGCCACATCCGGCGGAGCGTCGCCGTGCCGCGCCGCATGGAACTCAACCTCGCGGCCCAGCGCCCGCCGTACCGCATACGCCGCGCCAAACCCGTCAGCGCATCCGCCGTGGTAGATACACACCACTCGATCAACCATTGGCCTGCTCCCGCTTGATACCCAGTTTTCCCAGCAGCAGCGCACGAGCGCTCTGCCCCCTTCCCGCCAGCCCCTGCTGCACCAGCCGCGCCTGCAGCAGCCGCTCCGCATGCTCCTCCTGCACCTGGGCCGCCGGCCGGCTACCGTCATGCCCGAGCGCCAGCGTCGGCTCTGCCAGGTCCTCGCCACTGGCCACCCGCTGCACCAGCTGCCCGTAGTACGTCTCGAAGGCGCGCCGCACCTGCGTGGCTCGCCAGCCTTCGGCCAGCCGCATGTCATGCGCACCTGCCGCCTTCGCGGCCAACCGAACCGCCGGGTGGCTCCACCGGTGGGCGCCATCCAGCGCATGCACCACCGCCTCCTGGTACGCCGCGTCCACCGTCGGCAGGCCCAGCAACTCCGGCGCCGGCCTGCACAGCAGCAGGAACTCGGCCAGCGTCGGAATCCTCTTGCACACCTCGCCCATCGTGCGCAGCGCCATCTCGAACAGCGGACCCGGCACCATCCCCAGCGAATTCCGGTACCAGACTTTCTTCGCCGCCTGGAGCTTCTGCGGGTCCCGCCCGTAGTCCCAGTCGAACTGGTTCGCGTACTGCGCCTGGAACGCCGCAAACAGCACCGTGATCCGGCGCGTCAGCTCATCCCGGTCACACGGGGTCGAGCCCGTCGGCCCAGCTCCGATCTGCGATGTTTTCAGCGAGCGAGATGCGACCGGCAGCAGCGCCGCCACGGGTCTTGGTTGCGTCATGGGAAACTCCTGCAGGGTGGGCCGCCTGGCGGCTCCGGGTGCGAACAGCGTGCTGAACCAAGCGCCGGCACCAGCCAGCGTGCGTGTCGTCGTCTGGGCGTGTCAGCCAGAACGCTACGAACTCGCCGATCAAGTCCGGACTGAGCGCGTCCAGCCCGATGCCAGCCGTGCGGACGTGGACCCGCAACGTCACCTCGTCCGGCTGCCACGCCTCGTGCATCTCGAAGCGGCGGCGGCGCGCGTCAGCGGCTCCACCACCGGAGGTAGCGTTAGCTACCGAAGGTGAAGATGAAGATGAAGAAGAAGAGCCGTCACCTTGCCGGCGGCTTGGTGCTTCATCTATGCATTCACCTATGGGGGGCTTTGGTGAAGCCTTCTTGCCGTTCTTCGGGGGCTTTCCGTCTTCACCAAAGCGGCTCGCTTCGCCCCGAACAGTGCGCACATACTCGTCACGCACCATGCGCGGGCTGAACCAGATCGGGCCGGCTTGCGCCGGTACCAGCTCAACGGGCTCACCCTCCCGGCGCCCACTGCGCGGGGTATAGATCATTGCCTCGCATTCGCCGCGCTCGGCGCCGTACAGCACGCCGCACTCCACCAACTCATTGAGCAGCTTCACCGGCGCGCCAAGTGCCTGGGCGATCTGCTTGAGCGGCCAGCGCAGCACGCCGTATTCGTCGCTGTCGTGCATCAAGCCCATCAGCTCGATCCACACGCCGCGCGCCGCCCAAGAGCAGCGCCGCAGCTTGGCGTTGTTCCGCCAGTCGGCGGGGTAAAACTGGAAGGCCGGACGCTTCATGACGCCCTCCCCAGCTTCTGGGCCAGCAGCGCCAAACCTTTCGGCGTGACGCGGACCTGTGACGCCAGTCGCTGGTCTCCGCTGTCCTCCACCCCGATCACCGTCACGCGATGCTCGAGCAGTCCGGCAACCTCGCGCGGCTGGTAAGCCACCCAGCGTGCCGAACCCTCTCGGCGGTAGATCCAGCGGTTCTCCCGCATCCACGCCAACAGGTCCTTGCGCCGCACACCCAGGTGCTTGGCCGCATCGGTCAGGCACAAGGTTCCGCGCGCCTCGCTGATGCGCGCCAGCGCCTCCACCTTCGGCGCCTGCTCCTGCACCACCAGCCGTAGATGGTTGTTCTGCTCCGCCAGGTCCGCCGCAAGGCGCAACGCTTCAGGCAGCGTGCGGGGTATCACTGGCTGGCTCGCCTGCTCCAGCTCGATCCAGCGATCCACAACGGCGGCCAGCAGCCGGTCATTCAGCTTCGCGGCAATCACCAGGCTGTTGCGCTTGTCGAAGTGCATCACCAGCCGCGGCCGGCCACCCAACGGGTTAAGGGAAGATTCTTCCCGAAACTCCAGCAGCCCCGCTCCGGCCATCGCATTGGCCTTCTTGCGAAACTCCTTGTGCTCATACCCCAACAGCTCGCACAACTGCTCGCTCGTCATGGTCAGCGTGTTGCTCACCTGCATTAGCTGTTGCATACTTCCTCCCGCTAATGTGTTGTTCGAAAGAGCCCGGCTGCCACCGGGCTTTTTTATGCCTGCTCGATTCGCAGCGCGTATCTCATAGTGGTGATTGCCGGGGCACTGATCGCCGCCTGAACCCGCGCATGCGCGGAAAAATCAGCTCACTACCCGCAGCGCTGCCGCCTGACCTGTTTGCGCCAGCACATTCTCAGCCGCACGGCGCAGCTCGCACGAGCGCCCCTCCACTGCCAACAGCGCCTCGATCATGCTCGGCAGGTGTGGCAGGTCCGAGCCGCTGATCTTCCCGTCCGCCAGCACCACGCCCGTAGCCTCCACGGCATTGCCCAATCGGGTCACCAGCTGGCCGAACGCCGTCACCGGGCAGCCCTCCAGGCCAAGGTCGCGCGCCCCCACCAGCCCATACCGGCCGGCCAGCTCATTGATGCAGCGCTCGCGGTACTCCGGCTCCAGCGCCTGTACCCAGGCCTCCTCCACCCAGCTCGGCAGCTCCACTTCGCCGCACAACCAGCGCTGCACCCGCTTCAGCCAGTTGCCAGCCTTCTGCAGGTAGGCCGCGCCGTCGGTCGTAACCTCCAGCGCCACCAGATCCGGCAGCCCGCGCTCTTCCGCACGCTCCGGCACCAGCCGGAAAAGCTCCCGATTCAGCGCATGGGCGAACCGTTCCTGGCTGCACGACGTACGCGCGATCATCTCGGCGGCGTGCGCCATCAGCACCTGGTCACGCGTCCCGCAAAAGTGTCGTGGTTTGGACGTGTTCACGTTTCGCTCCCGCTCATAACCTGTCATCAACCCATCAGCCGCAGGACGCATCCCATGGCCAACCTCTCGGAACTCAAGGGCGAGCTGCTCGCCCTGCGTTGCTACATCGGCGCGCTGTTGCAGGTGCTACCCGCCCAACACCACCGGGCGTTGGCACCAGCCGTACAACGCAACGCCGCCCTACTGCGCGGCCACCTCGATTCGGCCGGTACCGAGGCGTTCGAGCGCACGCTCACCTCGCTAGCCGCAAGGACACGGTCCGCATGAACGCCATCCAGCGACGCGGCTATCAGTCATCGAGGTATTCATCGGTGGCCTTGAACTCAGGCGGAAACTCGCCGGCCTTCGCGTTAGCGAGCCGCTGGGTGAACTGGACTGCCGTCAGGTCACCAGCGCGCCGGCCACGTCGTGGTGTCACGCTCTTCAACTTGGCGTGCCGGCGGTCTTCAATGCCGGGCGAAGCAGATGTGGCGGCAGTTTGCTCGGTAGAAGCGCCCCCTTCGGTCGCGCCGCTGCCAGCGCCGGGAGCAGCCGCCGTGAGCAACCAAGCGGGCGCGAAATCTACGCCTCGGGCAGCGGCAGCTTCAGACAGCCGCCGTGCATAGTCCGTCTCTCCGGTGTACTCGGTACGTGGTAAGTAGCCATTGGCAACCCACTTATCTACCGCCTGACGCGAAACCGAACAGGCACGAGCAGCTTGCACAGGACCACCAGCCGAATTCACGGCATACAAGAGAGGTTTATCCATATGGAAAAGTCCGTATATCAACTGTCGGTTGATCTTAACATCAAATGACTGTTGCGCAACTGGCGTGGCACCATCAACCGATGGTTGACACGCAGCAGCTTCGGGAAGCATTCGCGGCACGCCTCAATGCCGCGCTGGATGACATGTCAAATGTCAGGCGCGGTCGTGGGCGAAACATCGACCTTCAGCGCGGCCTTCAACAGGCCGGGGTTGTTACAACTACCCAGGCCACCAGCAAGTGGCTACGCGCCGAATCCATGCCCGAAAAGGACAACATGGTGGCCCTCTCGCGGTGGCTACTCGTCCGCGCCGAATGGCTCGAATACGGCGACGGGCCTATGCGACCCACCGATCAGAAAGAAATTTCTGATGTACGCGCGCCGTACTCCAGCGAGCTAGCCCGCCTAGCTCTGCTCGCGACACCCCGATCTCGCGAAATCCTATTACGCATCGCCCACGCGGCCGACCAGGGCCGACTTACAGAAGAAGACCTTGATCTTCTCGATCGCATTGCCTCGCGTTTCGAGGGCGCAAACAAGACGCCCCTGCCAGACACCAAGGGGAGCCATTCAAGGCTCAGGGACAAATTGAAGAGCCATGATCGAGACACTGAAAAGTGATGCGTTTCGAGGCGTGCTGCGGCCGCCAAGTCAGGTGGGCATCAGCCCGATTTTCCGGGCGAAGATTCAGGTAGGCGAACAGTCGCTGCACTGCTACGTCAAGCCACTGACTGATCAAATAGCATGTCCGGCTACCGGCGCTGCGGTAGCAAATCAGGAGCTTATCAACGAAGCGCTAGGCTATGTGCTCGCCAAGGCCTGCGGGCTCAAGGTGCCTGCGGTGGCAGGCATCATCCTGCTCCAGCGCGACCAGATCCCGCAGGACCTTCGGTCAGCGCTGGACCTGACCGCCTGCGGCGCGAGGCAGGAGGACTATCTCTGCTGGTTCAGCCAGGACATGGTCCATCCCAACCTCAAACAGGTGCATCTGAAAGGCGGGCAGCTCGGATCATTACGTGACCGGCGCCTCAAGCGCCTGTCGAACGAGCTCGCCAGGAATCAAGATTCGCCAAGGGTCATTGCGTTTGATGGCTGGTTGCTCAACTCCGACCGCAACCCTGGGAACTTACTTGCGTCCGGCCCCAATGAGCTCACAGTGATCGACCACGGCCGCATCCTCAACTTCCCCAACTGGAAGCCAGGCGCCATCGGGATCACGCATACCCCCTGCGTCAACAAGCTAGAAGCCTTGATTGAGCTGCACAACCCACAGTGGAGTGACCTGCTGCCTAATTCCAGCGCGAAGATCTTCGCCTACAATGGGTTCGCGGTTACCTTTCGCCAGGAAGGTGAAGCTGCTGCGCGCCAGGTGCTGGCCGAATTCTTGGACGAGCAACTCGACATCGACGCCATCATCCAATTGCTTCAAGATTTGCTGGACCCCATCTCCTACGCCAAGGCCGCAGGGCACGTCATATGAACGCAGTCGCCTCTCGTCTTCGCTCCCGATTGAGCGAGCCGCGCTCCAGCGCCTCTGGCGTCCAGGGCGATTGGCGCACCATCAGCGTTTGCCTCGATGAGGACGCCGGCGAGTACTTCAACGTCGGCGTAGTCTTCACCTATGCCGGCAAAGTCGAAGTTCGCATGCTCGAGAGCTTCGATCGCATCAAGTGCCTCTTCGACAACCGCATAGATCACGATGATCTGGCGCACCTCTTTCATGACATCGAGGCGTCGATCATGGAGGCTGGCGTCGATCTGCCAAGCCAGTTGAGCGATACCATCCGCCTGAGCCAGCCCTTGTATGCAGCAGGCCATAGCCCCGAGGCCGTGGTGGAGGAATTCTTCAACGACGTCGTAACCCTCGGGCGGCCGAAGCCAGGCGCTCAGGATTACGCCTTTCGCTACCAGTCCACCCCGAAGCTCCGCGCCAGCGTTTTTGACGTGATGAAACAGCGCATGCAGATGCAGGCCTCGCGGATAATCCAGACCGAGCGCTTCCAGCTCCATCTGCGCAACAGCGGCCACCGGATCGAAATGGACGTCCCGCTTCTCAGCTCTACAGCCTCCGGCACCATCGTATCGGCCTGGTACAAGAGCCCGCTGGTCGTGGAGAACAACCTCCTGCAGGCTTCAGCTGACTTGAACCTGATCCGCAGCAACTCCGACCGCCAAGCCGCCGCGATCTCAGTCCTAGTCCCTGGCAGCGAGAGCGGCCTGTCCAAGATCGAGTTCCGCAAGCACGAGGCAGCCACACGCAGGCAGCTCGAGCGCATCCGCGCTACAGGAATCGAGGTGATCGAGGCCGGCGACTCGGGCGAGCTGGCTACTCGCACCGTAGCTTGGTGGCGCGACCGCTGCGCATGACTGAATCCTGCATGAGCGGCTATCTAGATCAAGACCATTCAGCCTCGCCACGCCATTCCAGGGCACTCAAGCCCCAGCGGGACTGCCTTTGGCATCCCTCAGCGCCGAGGAATCACGACAAATGGAATTCCAGAAAGGAGGCAGTGTCTATGTTCATGACACTACCGGTGGTGTCACATGTCGCGTAAGCTAGGCACGCAAGCTGCGTATACGGATGCGACCGCGAGACAATTGGTCGATTCGGTGCTCTCAGACCTTAGGGCGAGGAAGACAAACGTCAGGTGCAACGAGATGCGAGGGCATCTAGAGAAGCTGGGCTACACGCTTACGCCTGGAAAATGCGAAGGACATAAAATCGTCACACACCATGCACTAGTAGGTTTCACTACGACAAGCTACGACTGCGGGCATGCTAAAAATGGAATCATCAAGCTGCCCTACACAGTAAAGATCATTAGAGCTATATCGGACTTTCAAGAAGGTTTAATTAGCTATCTAAAGGATCCAAAATGATTGACGCAAGCAAATACACCATACAACTGAAACTGGTAGAAATAGAAGGAGAAAATTTCTACCAAGCAAAGATAAGGGAGTTCCCGTATCTTGATGAATATGCAGAATCTGCCACCGAAGCCTATGCCTTAGCGCTAGATGCGATACGCACAAGTATCGACGCTCTGCGGGCAGACGGGAAAGAGATTCCTTGCCCGTGCAATGATTTTTCTGCGGACGACTATAGCGGAAGAGTTACCCTCCGACTCCCAAAGACTCTCCATGCATCTTTAGCTCAAATATCAGAATACGAGGGCATAAGTCTCAATCAGCTAATTGTTGCCGCACTTAGCGATTTTAACGGATTCAATCACAGTTATTACAATGAGCCAATCCACGAGCAGCAGACAGTTAAAACCCAGGTTACGCGAGCTGTGGAAATCAGCAGGCCCAGGCACACGGATACTGCTGAGGAATGGGACTTTGGATGGAATGGAACTGTGACGATATGAGCCGAGCATCTCAAGCATCGAATGCCAAGCTCCAAAGAGCTATAGCAGCAATCTCGATCAAGGACGTCAGCTTTGAAAGTTTTAGCTCTACACTTCTCAATGATTTTGATCCGCAATTTGACAATCGCGCGGACTCCCTCGCCTATCAGACTAGAGTGAATATTGCAGGCTTTGATGTTATTGAAACTCGTTATGAAGCAGATAACGAGGATGCATCTAATATTGAAATAAAAGCGGAGCCTGAGTACGCATTACGAGTCTCGGTTTCTCTAGGCATAAGACTCGGCGAAGCAGGCAAACTCACACGACATAACACCGACCCGGCTGCAGTTGCACTGATCGAAAGCACAATGCTTGCCCACTACGAGATAAACGATAACAACATCATAGAAGACCAAGATGCGATTGAAGAATTTGTTCTTCAAAACGCCGCTTTTCATGTATGGCCTTATTGGCGGGAATTCGTATCGTCCAGCCTACAGCGTCTGAACCTTAAGAAAATCACTCTTCCATTCATGAAAAAAGCTCAAAATACTCGTACTAAAAGTTCTGAAGCTCTTAGTAAATGAACTTCCCCACAGCTGCGTTAAACTGCACATAGTGGTTTAACGCACAAGATCATCTCCCATAACCTCCCTCAACCGAATAAACGCACCCGTCTACGAAATACACGTACGACGTCGAGCTTGGCCAACGGTACACCCACTGTTCCAGATCGCCACCGTTCACAACCGTAGGCGCACCCCAAGCCTGCTGCACCGAGCCTTTCGTCATCCCCTGCTGCACACCATTGCTGACCACGATTGAGCGAAGTTCGGTGCTGCTAAAACTCCTGCAGAAGCCGCGACTCCCCGCCGGGGGTACCGGACGAGGCCGGTCTTTACGCTGCGGTTGCCGGGCCCAAACTTCCTGCTGCTCCTTTGACACGCCAAGGTTTCCAGGCGATTGAGCCGGCGCAACTTCTATCAGTTGCTCGGCTGCGGCCTCTAGGCCGCCACATGGCTTATCGGAGAATTGCAGCTTTCCGTCCGGGCCTGTGCACTTGTAAATGGCTGCACTAGCCGGCGCGGCCAGCACCAGCAGTGCTATGGCACTACCTGCCACCCAGTTCTTTGATCGCGCGCCCATATCGCTGGCTGATCTCCTCATGTGCGTTGCGCGCCCTTTCCAGGCGCTCGACTGCTTCCCTGCCGCGATGCGCCTGCCAGGCCATCTCGCGCCCCAACGCCTGTTTCGCCGGATCTGGGCTGGCCATGAATGCAGCCGCCTCCCGCTCAATCGCCGGGATCTCCACGAAGCGGAACCGCCGTGCCTCTTCCCACTTCCCATCAGAAAAATCGCCGGCCGGCGGCGTAGGTACCGGCGGTGCATGCACCTCGATTTGCCGGATCGAGCTTTCCGCCGCGCCGTCGCAAGGCCGGTCGGTAAAGGCCACTCGACCATCCGCTTGCGGGCATTGGTAGATGGCCGCCTGCGCGCTGCAGGCGGCGAGAAAAAGCGTGCACATCCATCGCATAACGACCCTCCCCTGTCCCGCTCGAGCATAACGGCGGAGTAATTCATCAACCAGAACATCAACCACCTGTTGACATTCATCAACCGCTGGTTGATATTTGCTGCGCGGTTGAGAAAAACATCAACCACTGCTCTTTAACAACCAGCGCCATGAACGACTACCCGGCTACTCGCCGGTTAGGTCACTCCCGGCTTCATCGGTGGGAGGGCAGAAAACCGATGAGACAAAACCGCTACGCCAGAAGGCGACCGGCGATCAGGAGTAGGCCGCAGAGGGGCCTTACCTGACGAGGTGATGACCGAACCGAGAGGATGACCCGGAAGGTGTAGCGGAGACGGAACATTCACTGATGGCCATTCGCGAGAGTGGCCATTGGGAATCACCCCACCAAGAGGAAAAACCATGTTCGGGATGTTCAGCAAGAAAGGCCGCGAAGCACGTCAGGCAGTGGCCAAGATCGAAAACCGCGACCTGATGCAGGCCGCAGTGTACGGCTGCTTCTATGTCGCCTCTGCCGATGGCGAAATTGAAACGTCCGAGCTGGCGAAGGTTGAGTCGCTGTTGCGCAACTCGCCGGCCCTGCAAGGCTTCGGCGTCGAGCTGGCCAACACGATCGACAAGGCCAAGGCTGACTTCAACGACGGCGGTGCTCGGATTATCCGCATGAACGCAGAGCGCGAGCTTAGCGATCTGGCGCACGACCCGAAGAACGCCGAAACGGTCCTGACCTTCATGCTCACCGTTGCCGAGGCTGACGGCGAAATCGAAGGCGAGGAACTGACGGTGCTCGAGCGCGCTGCGCAGAAGATGAACCTGCGCCTGAAGGACTACCTGTGATGCGCGCGGCCAGACGTAAAAAGCTGGTCGCAATTGCTCTGGTCATCGCTGCTGCCTTCCTTGTCTCCGTCGCAATCGGCCGAGCAATTGCGTGGGGCACCTGCTCTTGGTACGGCAACCAGACGGAGCGTGAGACGCGCTATGCGGCCTTCATCGGCTGCATGGTGAAGGTCGATCAGCAATGGATTCCGCGCAATGAGCTGCGAGTTTTGCAGTAGCTCGGAACAATTTACGGACGCGCCTGGCGACAGGCGTATCCGGGAAGCCACTCCCGCGCCGGGCGGGCCTACGGGATAAACCGGACGGCGCCAGCAGGCGGTGCGCCGACGGAAAAACACCTGCCGCCATCCACGGGTATCACCTGAAGCGTTGCCCGCTCGGGGGATGGCCGCCCGGCCCACGTCACGGGCCTCTCCTTCATCCGCACGGAGCGTCACGATGAACATGATCGAATCCACCCGCCGGCAGCTGGCCGGCCTCTCCGCCCTGCTGGCTCGCAGTGAACAAGCGCGTCGGGCCTGCTATCAGCGCCTGCCGCAAAGCGTGCGACCACGCCACGTGCGCATCCACATCGCCGGTCGACAGATGATCCGCCTGCTGGATGCTGAGACGGGACGCATCCTGGCCTACCGCCAGAACTATGCAGAAGCTCGCATCGCCGCACGCCAGCTCGAGCGCGGCGAGTACCGCTCGTTGCACTGAGGACTTTGCCATGCATCACCTCACCACCCTCAATCTGCCCACCGCGCCATCGCGGGAAAGCGATCGCCGCAGCCTTCTGCTGAAGGTCGGCGCCTACCTCGCCGGGGGCGGGAGCATTCAGGAAGTGCCGCATACCGAGCGCGCACCGCTGCGCCCCACCAGCTGGAACAACGGCATCACTCGCAATCGCCAGGCGCGCCGCGAGCACGAGCGCCGGCAAATCGAGATCGCCGACCGCATCCGTGCTCTAGCACTGGTTGAACTCGATTTTGGGCCGATCCGCCGGACCTCAGCCGAAGTCATGCGGGCATTGAAGCGTGAAGGCATCCAGCTCAACACCATCGCTGTCGAGCAGATCGCCGCGAAACACGGCATCGAGCTACGCGACGCAGGCCGCTGCCGCAGCTGATTTACCGCCCCGATCCGAAGAGGAAGCTCATGGCCAAGACAGCAACTGAGCGCCAGCGGGATAAGCGCGAGCGTGACCGCCTAGCCGAGGAGGATCGGCTAGCTCGCCTGCTCTCTCGCTCCATCAAACTGGACCTGTTCAAGGCAACTGACCAGCTCCTAGTCGCCACCATGCACCGCGCCGGCATCGACGAGCCGCAAGACCTGATCACCCGCCTCATCCACGGCGCCAGCAAGCTGGACGACACCAGCCTCGACGCGCTGATTCGCCTCCCCTGATTTGCCGTCCTGACCGTCACGCGGCTTTGTCACGTTTCGAGGATTACCCATGCCCGTTCTGCACGCGATTATTCACCGCATCGACAAGAAACCCGACGGCTCGCCGTCCGTTCTCACCGCTGCCGGTAAAGAACTACCGGATAGCCCCGCTCGTGATGCCTTGGCGGCCGATCTTGGCGCCACGTATAACGCCAAGCCCGGCAAGGCCTGGGGGTATTTCCACGAGGAGTCCGGCGCGTACCCTTTCCGGCGCTGGCTGGACCAGTACCTGGCGGGCAGCGAAACGTTTCTGAAATTCAGCCGCACCGCGGCAGAGCACCTGCAGCATCTGCTGGATGAATCCAACCTCGCCACCGGCGGGCCGCTGCTGATCGTCCATTACCAACAGGGCATGACCGACTACCTGTTCCTGGCCGTGCTGCATGAAGCCGAAACGGTACTGCTTGAGGACGATCTTCGGGCGAGTGTAGTACGGCACGTGGACGCTTCGTCCCTCACCTTCGCCGCTCGCATCAACCTCAGCGAATGGCAGGCCAACACCGCGTCGCGTCAGTACATCTCGCTGCTCAAGCCCAAGGGTGGCCGCCGGGCCGTCAACGCCTTCCGTGACTTCGTCGGCGTGCAGGAAGGCATCGACTCCCCGGGTGAAACGCGCACCCTGCTCAAGGCCTTCAGCGATTTCGTTGAGAGCGAAGACTTACCCGAGGAAGCCGCGCGGGCGAAGACCGCAACGCTGGCTGACTACGCCACCGGCCAGGCCAAGATCGGCGGCCTAGTCACACTCGACGAACTCTCCGAGCTGATCGATGAAGATCGCCCCAAAGCCTTCGCCGAGTTCATCCGCAGCAAGGACTACGGCTTGTCGCCGGAAATCCCGCCAGATAAGCGCACCCTGAATCAGTTCAAACGCTTCACCGCACGCTCCAACGGCCTGTCGATCAGCTTCGAGGCCCACCTGCTGGGAGGCCGTGTCGAGTTCGACCAGGCACGGGACACGCTCACCATTCGCCAGATCCCGCGTCAGCTGGCGGATCAGCTCAAACGAGCAGCGCCAGCCGATAGCGCGACTCACCAAGGTGCGGGTCATGGCAAGGACGAACCCGCAGAGGACTCGCTCTATCCGTTGGCAGTGGAACATGTCCGCGCTACGAAGCGCGGCAGCGTCAGCTCCGTACAGCGCAAATTGCTGATCGGGTACAACCGTGCGGCGAGGCTGGTTGAGCGAATGGAGCGTGAAGGAATCGTTGCGCCGATGGACGACAACGGCAACCGCGAAGTGCTGATCTCTGCTGCGTAACAGGAGTTCTCATGGCAACCGAAACCATCAAGAGAGCATGGGCCTGCGGCAGTTGCGATGCAGTGCACGACAACAGCTTCGCCGCAGAAGACTGCTGCAAACCAGAACCCTATGTGGTGTGGATTTGTCCGGCATGTGGCGAATCCCACCACACGGAGAAAGCCGCCGGCGGATGCTGTCCAGACGGCACCAGCAGCTGCCCGAACTGCCTGCGCGACTACAGCACCAGCCCGCTGCAGCTCGCCGCCATCGATATTGCCGGCCACTGCAGCACCTGCAACCCGCACTACACCATCGATCAACAGCTGATCATCGAGGACCGTGCCCAGCAGAAAGGCGGCGCCGTCATCGGCCTCAATGCCTAACAAACAGGCACCCGCCACTCCAAGCAAAGGACGCAACCATGACCGAACAAACCCTGCAGCAGCTACTCGCCCAACGAGTCAGCGAATATGCCGCATCCGATCGTCCCCGCGAGCTGATCGATGCCGGCATCGACAAGATGTTCAAGGACGTCGTCGACGACACGTTCCGCTCTTACGGTGACTTTGGCAAGGCCATCAAGGAGGCCGTGAAGGACGCCCTGCCGGCGAACGTCTCCGACATGTTCGAACTGACCCGCTACAACGCTCTGGTGGCCGAGTCCCTGCGCCAGCGCTGGCAGGCCGCGGCCGTCTCCGAGACACTGATGGTCAAGGCGAACGCGGCGATTGATGAGGTGCTGAAGAACGACTTCGTTTCAGGCGAGGTTTCGCTGCGCGCGCTGCTCGAAGCGTTTATTGAGCGCAACAAGGAAGAGGCCGCCGAGGAGCATTGGGAGCGCCCGGAAATCCGCTTCGAGGACGGCTCCATCGGCTCCGGCGAGTTCCTGCATATCTACTTCGACCCTGAGCCGGAGGAGAGCCATCGCTCCGGGTTTTCCGGCCGGTCCAGCCGCAGCAACTATGAGCTGAAGCATGGCCTACATGTGCGAATAGAGAGCGAGCGGAAAAACGAGGATCGCCATTGGCCGCGCACTGAAAAGCTCGGTTTGGTCTACTCCGCGAAGCTGGACGACAAGAAGGTCGCCGTCGACATGCAAATCCATTCCGAATGGGAACGCATGCTGGCGTCGCTCTACTTCGGCAACGCCACGCTGGTCATCGACTGCGAACCGGATGACTTCTCCTACGGGTTTAACTGAGCCCTGGTCGTGACAACCCGGGTGATCTTACGCCGGATCGTCTTCGTAGGCCCACCCTGGCTGAGCGGATCGAAGAACAGCTTGCCATCGAACGCAAGCCAGTGTCGGTAGCGCTTCTGGTAGACCACATAGACGGCGCACCACGGCTGCCGGTCGAAATGGTGTTGTGTTTTCGCTGCGACATCAACGAAGTGATCCTGCAGCGCCGACTTCATCTGGCTCACCGTCATGTGGTGGCTGGTGCGGCTGATCCACTCACCACGGTTGGTAAGCAGGTGCGCTAGGGCCTGTTCAAACTTTCGACCGGTCAACATCCCGAATACCGCCACACCGCACCCCGTCGCTGGGTCCGGTTGCTTCACCATTTTCATCTTCATCTGGTTCTCCCCGTCTGGGGATTTTGCCCGGCGCGCCATTACCGCGCCAGCACTCCGGAGCTCCCATGTCCGCCTATCGAGAATTCCTCCAGCGCAAAGTCTGCGTTGCGCCCACGCACGGCTTCAGTGTCGATCAGAGCCTGGTCAACCAAGGTATGAAGCCACATTGCCGAGCCATCGTGCCCTGGCTGCTCGAAGGGGGCCGGCGCGCGCTCTTCGCCTCGTTCGGCCTGCACAAGACGGTCATTCAGCTGGAAACGGTACGGCTCGCTACTGAGCACGCGAACGGCCGCGGGCTGATCGTCATCCCGCTGGGCGTTCGGCAGGAATTCCGCCGCGACGCGGTTGAGCGGCTGGGCTGGGCCGAGCCGCCAAAGTTCATCCGTCGCATCGAAGAGGCCGGCCCCACCGGCGTCTACCTCACCAACTACGAGACCGTGCGCGACGGCAAGCTCGATCCGCGCCTATTCGAAGCGACCAGCCTGGACGAAGCGGACTGCCTCCGCGGCTTCGGCGGCAGCAAGACCTTCCGCGAGTTCATGAAGATGTTCGCCGGCGACGACCGCGAAGCAGGCGTGCGCACCGAAGGTATTCGGTACCGCTTCGTCGCCACGGCTACACCGAGCCCCAACGACTACATCGAGCTGCTCGCCTACGCGGCCTATCTCGGCATCATGGATGTCGCTGCGGCGAAGACGCGCTTCTTCCGCCGCAACAGCGAGAAGGCCGACCAGCTGACCCTTCACCCGCACAAGGAAGAGGAGTTCTGGCTCTGGGTGGCGAGCTGGGCACTCTTCGTCCAGAAGCCATCCGACTTGGGCTTCGACGACTACGGCTACCAGCTGCCCTACCTGGATGTGCACTGGCACGAGCTACCGAGCGATCACACCCAGGCCGGCACCGAAAAAGACGGCCAGGGCCGCCTATTCAGCAACGCCGCGATCGGCGTAGTCGATGCCGCTCGGGAGAAACGCGAGAGCCTGTCGGCACGTATCGCCAAGCTGCAGGAGATACGCGCGCTCAATCCCACAGCCCACCGGATCATCTGGCACGACCTCGAGGCCGAGCGCCATGCGATCGAAGCGGCGGTACCGGATGTGGTCAGCGTCTATGGCGCCCAGGACCTGGACGCGCGCGAGCAGGCCATCGTCGATTTCTCCGACGGCAAGTTCGCCGAGCTTGCCGCCAAGCCGGTGATCGCCGGCGCTGGCTGCAATTTCCAGCGGCACTGCCACCAGGCGGTGTTCCTCGGCATCGGCTTCAAATTCCGCGACTTCATCCAGGCGGTGCACCGCATCCAGCGCTTCGGTCAAAAGTGCCGGGTACGTATCGACCTGATCTACACCGAGGCCGAGCGCGACGTGCGCCGGCAGCTGGAGCGCAAGTGGGCCCAGCACCAGCAGATGGCAGACAAAATGAGCGCAATCATCAAGGATTTCGGCCTGGCGCACGCCGCCATGGCCAGCAAGCTCGCCCGCTCGCTCGGCGTTGAGCGCGTAGAGGCATCCGGCGAGGACTACACGGTCGTGAACAACGACTGCGTGCTCGAAACTCAGCGCATGGCGAGCGACAGCGTGCAGCTGATCGTCACCAGCATCCCTTTCAGCACCCAGTACGAATATAGCCCGAGCTATAACGACTTCGGCCACACCGACGACAACGCCCACTTCTGGTCGCAAATGGACTTCCTGATTCCCGAACTGCATCGGGTGCTGCAGCCAGGGCGGATTGCCGCTATCCACGTGAAGGACCGCATCACACCTGGCGGCATCAACGGCTTCGGCTTCCAGACGGTCCAGCCCTTCAGCGACGAATGCGTCCAAGCCTTCACCAAGCACGGTTTCGCCTTCATCGCGCGCAAGACCATCGTCACGGACGTTGTCCGAGAGAACAACCAGACCTACCGCCTGGGCTGGACCGAGCAATGCAAGGACGGCTCCCGCATGGGCGCCGGCATGCCTGAGTACATGCTGATCTTCCGCAAAGCACCGAGCGATCGCAGCAACGGCTACGCTGACGTGCCAGTGGTCAAGGACAAGGCGACCTACACCAGACCGCGCTGGCAGTTCGATGCGCACGGCTTCATGCGCTCGAGCGGCAACCGGCCGCTGACTCCGACGGAGCTTGAGGGGCTGGACCAAGCGGCGATCTTCCAGGTGTTCAAGCGCCACAGCCTGGAGAACGTCTACGACTTCCGCCACGACGTCACCATCGCAGAAGGCGTCGACAAGTCAGGCTGGCTGCCGACCACCTTCATGCTGCTGCAGCCGCAGAGCTGGCACCCGGACGTCTGGACCGACATCGCTCGCATGCGCACCCTCAACAGCACCCAAGCGGCCAAGGGCAAGGAACAGCACCTCTGCCCGCTGCAGTTCGACATCGTCGAGCGCTGCATCGAGCAGTACAGCATGCAGGGCGAAACGGTCTACGACCCTTTCGGCGGCCTCATGACCGTGCCCTACTGCTCCATCCGCATGCGCCGCCGCGGCTACGGCTGCGAGCTGTCCCCGTCCTACTTCCTGGACGGCGCGGCCTACTGCGCGGCAGCCGCGCGAGAGATGGGTATGCCGGATCTGTTTGAAATGCTTGAGGCAGAGCAAAAAGCAGGTGCGGCATGAAGGGAGACTGGACTGTCTGGGCTGTCATGTCGCCGGCTTTTCCCAAACTGCATTAATCCTCTACCCAGTTAGCATCGACAAAGGCTTCAGCTCTGGCGATGCCGGCGTCGACCGCGTCCCAGTAGGAAGTCCACTTTCCTTCAAAGAGGTCATAGATAACTAGCTCCTTTCGCCCAAGGCCACTCTGTGGTGGCTGGTGCTCGGGAGCAATGATCACTCCATTGGGAATATCCGAGTCAGATGGGTACCTGAAAGCTATCCGGAGCGTTTCGCCACGGTATTCATGAGTAACGCTTCCGGGTTTATCGATTGGTAGCCTGAGCATTCGCTTGTCCCTCCACGGCCGGCTTGTTGGTCTTTAGAACGTAACCCTAGAGCATCTCAAGACGCCATCAGGCTAAAGGGAATCTTCTGTGTGTTACTCAGCAACCCCAGCACATCCAAGCAGCCCAAACTGGATCTGGCGCGGCTACATCATCGAGCGAGCGCCAATGATTCACCCGCGCACCGGCAAGGCCAGAAAGTGGCGCCGATGGATTGGTGCCAGTCGATGGCTCGCCGGTACAAATAGATCGGCGACCGGGCCAGAAGTACGTGGCCGCTGAGGTGAAGGTGCGGAAGCTGATTGCTGCTAGGTGCTATGAAGACCGCAGATATTCCCCAACAAGCTGTTTTCCGAGCATTTCTCCGGCGGCCAGAGCGTCGCTTTCGGAAGCGAAGAGGTTGTCGTCATCGGACCGCGTTAAGTTCAGGGGGGCGCGAATCTCGATCTTCATCGTCCATCCGTTCGGCCACTTCTGCACGCGAATATCGAAAATGATCCCGCCGAAATCGATTGTCTTGGTATGCCCTTCCATAAAGCCTCCTTCGCAGTATCCGCTCATCGCTCGATAACGCGCTGCTTGAGCTCATTCAGGTAGTCCGCTGCTGCACCTTTCTGTTCAGGCCCGCCAGGGCCGTCGCTTCCCATAATCGAACTTAGCGCCGCCTCGAAAGCAGGCTCGGCGAGAAGACTCATTCTGTTCTTACGGAAGATTGCGATCAGCAGATGCTCTAGGGCATCGACTTGGGCTTGGTTGCTCATCCTGTCTCCTTGCATTGGCACCGGCACCCATGCCGGTATCTCAAACCCTACCCCGACATGATTGCAAAACGCCACTAGGCGAAAGGATCTGCTATGTCCGAATTCAAACAACCCCACGCGCTGGACTTCCGCACCCAGTACTCCCTCCCGCTCGCCGAGCAGGACGAGGAAATAAATGTCGACCTATTCGCCGGCGGCGGCGGCGCCAGCACCGGCCTCGAGATGGGCCTCGGCCGACCGGTGCACATCGCCGTTAACCACAACCCCGCGGCGATCAGCATGCACGAAGCTAATCACCCGGGTGCGCTGCACCTGCAGACCGACGTCTGGGAAGTTGATCCAGTTCAGGTGCTGGCCGGCCGGCGTGTCGGCTGGTTTCACGCCAGCCCGGACTGCACGCACCACAGCCAGGCTGCCGGCGGCCAACCCCGGAAGAAGGAAATTCGCGACCTCTCCTGGGTGGTGACCAAGTGGGCGGGGATCGTCCGGCCCCGCATCATCAGCCTTGAGAACGTGAAACAGATCCGTCAGTGGGGTCCGCTCGTGGCCAAGCGCTGCAAGGCCACCGGCCGCGTGATGAAACTGGACGGCACTGTCGCCGAGCCGGGTGAGCGCGTCCCGCGAAACGAGCAATTCCTGGTACCAGACCGACGCCACAAGGGCCGCACCTGGCATACCTTCCTCGCAAGCCTGCAGGCGCTTGGTTACACCGTGGAGCACCGCGTTCTCCGGGCCTGCGATTATGGGGCGCCCACCAGCAGGGAGCGGCTGTTCCTTATCGCCCGGCGCGACGGCGAGCCTATCGTCTGGCCGGAGCCGACTCACGCCGAGAAGCCGCGCAAGGGCCAGAAGAAATGGCGTACCGCTGCGGAATGCATCGACTGGTCGATCCCCGGACAATCGATCTTCGGCCGCAAGAAGCCACTGGCCGAGGCGACAATGCGGCGCATCGGCAAGGGCATCCAGCGAGAGGTGATCGAGAAGGCCCAGCCCTTCATCGTGCTGATCGCCAACTGGAGCCGCGAGGCTGTGCAGCCTGTTGATCAGCCGCTGAATACCGTGACGGCTTGGCCACGCGGCGGCAGCTTCGCGCTGGCGGCGCCGGTGCTTGTAGGTGTGGGCGGGCGCGCCGGACAGACAGAGCCAAGGTGCGCAGCACAGCCTGCTTACACCATCACAGCCAAGGGCGATACCGCCCTGGCCACCGCTTTTCTCGCCCAAGCCAACGGCGGCTTCAACGAGCGGCATTCTCGCCCCATGGGCGAGCCGATGAGCACTGTGACGAACAAGGGCAGCCAACAGCAGCTTGTCACAGCGAACCTGGTTCACCTCAGGGGCAACTGCGATGCACGCAGCGTAGAAGACCCGCTGCACACCATCAGTGCCAACGGGCAGCACCACGATCTCTGCACGGCGTTCATGTCTCGCCAGTTCGGCGCGAGTGTAGGCCAAGGCCTGGACGAGCCAGCTCCCACCATCACAGCGGGTGGCGGCGGCAAGTCAATGCTGGTTGAGCTGCAGCTTTCGCCAGACGACGAAGCTGGCGCCCTGCGCTGCGCAGCATTCCTGATGCGCTATTACGGTGAGGGCGGCCAGTGGGGTGACTTGCGAGAGCCCATGCACACGCTTACGACAAAAGACCGCCTAGCCCTAGTGACGGTCTGGATCGGGGGTGACCCCTACGTCATCGTCGATATCTGCCTGCGAATGCTGCAGCCCCATGAGCTCTACGCGGCCCAGGGCTTCCCGCCAAACTATGTCATCGACCGCGGCCATGACGGACGACGCTTCACCAAGGCGGAGCAGGTGCATATGTGCGGCAACAGCGTCAGCCCACCGCCGATGGCGGCAATCGTTCGAGCAAACAACCCTTGGCACGACGCCCAAGCACTCGCCGCGTAATTGCCGCAAAAGCTCAATCATGCAGAGAGCAATTTTGCGATCAATGCGGGATCAAGGGAGCCGGTGAGAAAACAGACCTTGATCACAAGGCTCACGATGAAGTTTGAGGTCTGTAACCACCGGTTGATTGTGTCATGCATGTGTGCGTTCTCATGTTGAGTGGTTCGAGCAGCGTGCCGTCACGACTGCTCGACATACGCACATCTTTTCCGCCCCGACGCAGCCTTTCCTCTTGTGGGTTTTCCAACCCCGTCACGACGACGCAACTGTCAATCCATTCCTCCACATCATAGGCGAGGTACCACCGTGCCCAGCTCACGCCCAACCTATTGCCGGACGACCGGTGCGCTGATCTCGGCGTGCCGGTGTATCCGCTGTGCGCAGCATCCTGCACCAGCAATCATCCAGGCCATCACAGCTGTCCACGAGCGCCCCAACCGCTCGCTTCCTATCGTGGCGATCGCCTACGAGTCGCCAATTCTCACGATCAGTGGCTACGCCACACCGGCCGAGCTGCGCCAGATGGCGCGGCAGCTCATCACTATCGCTAACGACGCCGATCAAGGCGCCAGCGGCGTGATCACTTACGAGGGACAGGCAGCATGAACGGCAAGACGCAGCCCGTGCCGGGCACCACGGAACGCCCGATCCTGTTCAACGGCGAGATGGTCCGCGCCATCCTGGAAGGTCGCAAGACGGTGACGCGCCGCCCGCTGAAGAACCAGATTGCCAATGACTGGCATATCGCCGACCCGAAGAACCCGATGGCCACCATCACCAGTGCGCACCCGAAGAAGGGCAAGTTTGGACTGTTGATCCGGCGCGAGATTTACCCTGATTCCGGCAAGTTCGAGTACGACGTCATCGTGTCGCCGTTCGGGCGGCCTGGTGATCGCCTCTGGGTGCGCGAGACGTTTGCCGTCTACGGCGACGAGAAATTCGCCGCGATTCATTACCGCGCCGACCGACCGCACGACGTTGGCCGTAAGGACGTTGGATACAAACCGTCCATCCACATGCCTCGGTGGGCCTGCCGCATCCTTCTGGAGATCACCGACGTGCGCGTCGAGCGCTTGCAGCACGTCAGCGAGGAGCAGGCCAGGAACGAAGGCATCTCCCCGCTCCCATGTGGTCGTTTCCACTGCGGACACGACGAGCAAGGACAGGTCACGTCGAAGTCGGCGATCACCGCGTTTGCTTGGGTTTGGAACAGCATCAACGGGGAAGACGGTTGGGCTGCCAACCCCTGGGTCTGGGTCGTCGAGTTCAAGCGTGTTTCACCGGGCGAGGCCGCAGCATGACCCGCAAGCCTCACAACCGCCGCGCGCGCCTGGAGCGGGCCTGCAGGTCGCTACTGCGCGCCAACCACGTTGCCGTCGTCAATATCGACCCAAGCGGCGCGCAGTGCATGGTCAATTGGAAGTCCGCCAAGCGGATCGCCGCGAGCCACGCCTTGGCCGATGCCATCTGCGACGTCCCGCATCGTTGGTCGATCTACCTTGCCGCGCTGTGCATCGACCAGAACGGCCAGCGCTACATGAAAAGCACAGAGGCGGCGCCGGATGGCATCTACCTAGCCGAGCACCTGACCGACGTCATCGAAACCTGCTACTGCGATATGCGCGACGGATGCAATCCGCAGCATCTGGTCGCCTCTGGGTGGATAGCCATTCCAAACCCCGTATCCCTCACCGAAGCCCAGGCTGACCGGATCCTCGATCTGGTCGGCGCGTGGCGCCAGCAACCCCAGCCAGCTATCCGTGCCTGATGCGCTGGCCGGGGTGCGGCGTGCCGCGAGTATCCCACATCAACCGTATCCGCCAATGCGGCGAGGTGACCAATGACCACTACCCAGCACCCTGCTCTCCCGCGGGCGCAGTTCGAATCGATGCGCTCGCTGTTGACCGAGTGTCACGACTACCTCAAACCGGTGCATGACCAGTTCATGCGCGCCGAGAAGCACGAGGAGGAAATCCATCGCGTCGGAAGCGATCTCTTCAAACGAATCAGTTGCGCACTTGGCGGGCAGGTCGAGCCGGAATGCTCTTGCCCCAGTGGTGACGGTTCGCTTCGGTATCCATGCCCGGCGCACGGACGCCCGGCGCAGGATGAGCGTGAGACCGGAATGTACGCAGTTCGCTACTTGAGCCACTGGGATGGTGAAGGCGACGAAGTATATGTGCTGGCCTGGAAGCATGAGGGCGAGATGGTCACGCATGAAGGCGGAGTGAAGATCAGCGACCTGCTGGAGTACCAGGGCGACAAGGTTCTCAACGTCTGGCCGCTCGACACCACCCGCCCCCCGCAGACCGAGCGGCACCAGGACAATGCAGCCGTAGATCGCTTCGCCGATGCCATGAAAGCCAAGCTGGCGGCGTCACGCGCGAAAGGTCGGGGCGGCTGGGATGACCCGAACGTCTGCACCGTCGAGTTCCTAGCCAAGCTACTGGTCGAGCACTTGGGCAAGGGCAACGCCGGAACCTTCGAAGACGTAGCCAACTTTGCCATGATGCTGCATCAGCGCGGCGCCGACCCGAAGGTACTGGCAGACACGCTGTCGGTACGCCCCGCGCAGACCGAGCAGCAATCTGTGGCAGTGGTGCCGGAGGAGTGGAAGGCTGGATTTAAGCTGCACGAAATCCACAAAGCGTTGGATTGTGGGCTTCCTGCTCCAAGCTATTGGGCCGAAACCTGCGACGGTGAACCCCATGTGCATACGAAGTTATGGAGTGGGCTTCCGGGCTGCGGGAGCTTCCACAGCTCGCGGTTCTGGCCGCTCTATGGCGTATCAATGCTCGCCTTCCCCATCGCGCAGACCGCCCCGTCCGTCTGCATGGGATGCGTGGACTTGAGCAGTCATGTCCGCGAGCTTCAGCACAAGATGGATTACTACAAGGCGCAGACCGCCCCGCAGCCTGAGCAGAGCGGACTGGTGGAGATGATCGATGCAGCAATGATCGAGATGCGCAACATCGCTCCTCCGCTTCGCCGCAGCGACTGCGAACGCCTTATCCGCGCCGCCCTGTCTGCCGTTACCGCCGAAATCGACGTACTCCGCAACCAGATCAAGATTCTGCAGTCGGCCGAGAATAGCTGGCAGTCCGGCTACGACAAGGGACGGCACGATGGTACTAGGCATCGGCAGAGCGAGGTCGACCAGCTCCGCGCCGGGCTTGATCGGTTGCGAGCATTCGCCAATGAGATCGTCTCCGGCGCTTTCGAGGGCGGATCGATCGACGGCGGCGATATTCAGAACATGGGCGTTAAGCACGGTCTCCTGCGGATCGAACAGCGCGAGAACGAGTGCGACGAGGTCTGTGCGTGCCGCGAGTATGGATTCCCGACTGAGTGCTACCGCAAAACCGAGTTGCTGCGCGCCGTCATGACTGCAAAGGAAACGCTATGAGCACCTCCATCAAGCTACTAGCGGCTCAAGCCGCCCTGCAGAAGATGCTGAGCGGCTCGCACTTCAGCATCTGCACGATGGACCGCATCATCGAGATGATGGGCCTGAAGCCTGACCGCGAGGCCTACGACATTCTGCACACGCTTCACTGCGTCGATTACAACCAGATGCCGGCCGAGCTGATAGAGGAGCTGCCAACGCTCATCCATCGCGTGCTGGCATCCACAACCTTCGAGGCCTCGCGCCTGAACATCATCAGCAAGGCGGGCGGCTTGGCGCTGGTGAAGCACTGATCCACCACTGAGAGCCCCGCCACCGCTCCCTGGAACACAATACAGCCTGCCGGCGGTCGCCGGCGGTGAGGACGACTATTGCCATGGCCAAGGTAATCGCCCAGATGACCGTCAACATGCCGCGCCTGATGGAGGCGGCTGAATATCGCAAGCTCCGCTACGCCGGTGGCAAGCCAAGCCTGCAGCAGATCAAGAAGTGGATCGAGGAAGGCGAGCTCGACGGGGAAATCCGCGGCGGCCTGTACTTCGTGAACCTCCAAGCCGCGCTGCTAGGTTCGAATGATCCGCTCCTCGCGAAAATGCTTGAGGTGTGACATGCCACCGCGTAAGCGCACCAGCAAGAACCGGCACTTGCCGGAAAATCTCTACCCCAACGGCAACTACTTCCAGTACCGCAACCCCATCACCGGCAAGAAAACCAGCATCAACAAACCACCGGCTGAGGCGATCAAGCTCGCCCGCGCAGCTAACGCGCGCCTCGCGCCGATGATGGTCGACGACGGAGCGCTGCTGGCGCTGCTCACCGGCGAGGAGGCGCCAACGGTCCGCAAGCTGCTGGATCGCTTCGAAACGGAATTCCTGCCGGATCGGAAACTTGCCGCGAGCACGCTGAAGGAAACGCAGATCAAGCTCGAGCGTTACCGACAGGACCTTGGCAAGAAGCTGGTCGGCCAGCTCGATGTGCTCGCAGTGGCTGAGTACTTGGACCAGTTCACGAACAACGCGTACACAAAGCACCGCGCGCTCATGATCCAGGTCTTCGACTTCGCGGTCGCCAAAGGCCTTGCCGAGCGTAACTGGGCTGAGCTGACGCTCAAGAAGAAAGAATCCGAGAAGCGGCGCCAGCGGCACACGCTGGAGGGTGTCCAGAAGATCCTGGCCGCGCGGTCGACACCTGACTGGCTGAAGCGCGCCATCCGGCTGGCGTTGCTCAGCCTGCAGCGCCGCGAGGACCTGGTCACGCTGCAGCGCACTGACGTCGATATGGAAAGCAACGTCATTCGCGTCAGCCCGGGCAAGACCGAGAATTACAGCGCACCCATCCATCTTGAAATCGAGATGGGCGCCGACCTCCGCGCGGTTGTGCAGGAATGCCTCGCCGACCCTATCGCCGGCCCCACCCTGCTCCGCTATCGCCCCCGCGCGCGGCGGCGTGAGCAAATCGAGGCGAAGGTCTCCTGGTCAGCGATCACCGAGGACTATCTGACGAAGGAATTCCGCAAGGCCCGGGATGCGGCGGCCGCTTACGACCACATCGACGATCCGTTGGCTCGTCCAACGGTGCACGAGCTGCGCGCGCTCGGCGCCTGGCTGTACGAGCAGCAGGGTTTCCCCCTTGAGTACGTGCAGGCGTTGATGGGGCATTCGACAGAGGAAATGACGGCCTACTACCAAGCCGGTCACGAGCAGAAGGGAATCGTTTACCAGCGAGTGAAAGCCGGATTGGCGCTCTGAGCTGGTGGCCGTTTTCCCAAAATATTCCCAACGATTGCCCAAAACAAAAAAGGCGACCCTTTCGGATCGCCTTCTAAGTCCCGCGTGGCGCGGGTTCGAATTGGTAGGCACAATTGGATTCGAACCAACGACCCCCACCATGTCAAGGT
>JAEAMG010000520.1_pt1 | contig 42013 bp, 37 predicted proteins | sample 8958741 | NCBI WGS metagenome assembly JAEAMG01 (sample SAMN16933256, study PRJNA681125) | bioreactor sludge metagenome | isolation source: anaerobic bioreactor treating anionic surfactant - SDBS | place: India: Bengaluru | collected 2019-02-28 | reverse complement strand
CATTTTCCCGCCTCGTCACCGCAATCGTTTTGTGATATAGTTCCGACAAATCTCGGGAGGGCAGACCATGTACGAAGTCACGATCCGGAAATCCTTCTCCGCCGCACATCTTCTCAAGGAGATCGGCGGCAAATGCGAAGAGCTTCACGGTCACAATTTCATCGTCGAAGTTTCGGCCGCATCGGAAACCCTTGACGAGGACGGCCTGCTGATCGATTTCCGTCTGCTGAAGCGCTGGACGGACGATGTCCTTGAGGGGCTCGACCACAAATATCTGAACGAGCTCGAATGCTTCAAAGGAACCAATCCCTCATCCGAACGGATCGCGCGATTCCTTTTCGAGCGAATCGATGAAAAGGCGGGGCCGGCAAAGGTCCCTCTGACCCGCGTGACCGTCTGGGAATCGGAGAACGCACGCGTTTCCTACAGCCGATGATCGACATCCAGAACCAGAAAGACGAGAGGAATATCGATATCCAGCGCGTGGGCGTCAAGGGGCTCAAATACCCGATCGTTGTGCTGGACCGCGCCCACGGGACGCAACCGGTCAATGCCACGATCAACATGTATGTGAGCCTCCTGCGAAATTTCAAGGGAACGCACATGAGCCGGTTCGTTGAAGTCCTGAACGAAATCCGCGAGCAGGTGAACATCCAGACCTTCCACAGCATCCTGGAGAAGATCCGGAAAAAACTGCATGCCGAATCGGCCCATATCGAAATCGAATTTCCGTATTTCATCGAAAAGTCGGCGCCCCGCTCCGGGGCGAAAAGCCTGATGGAGTACCGGTGCCGGTTTCTGGGAACGAGCGACAAGAACGGGATGGATTTCATCGTGGGGACGGAGGTCCCGGTCACGACGGTCTGCCCCTGTTCCAAGGAAATCAGCCGGTCCGGCGCGCACAACCAGCGGAGCATCGTCACCGTGATGGTCCGTTTCCGCAAGTTCTTCTGGATCGAGGACGTGATCCGCTTGATCGAGGAATCGGCCAGCGGCGAGGTCTATTCGCTTCTGAAGCGCGTCGACGAGAAATACGTCACGGAGAGGAGCTACGACAACCCGATGTTCGTGGAGGATGTCGTCCGGAATGTGGCGGGGCGGCTTGCCGGCGAGAGCAACTTCACCTGGTACCGGGTGGAGGCGGAAAATTTCGAAAGCATCCACAACCACAGCGCTTACGCCTGCGTAGAGAAGGAGTAGCGATGAAAAAGGACAAGGCCGGCCATTTTTTCAATCTGTACCGTCACGGATTCGTCCGGGTGGCCGTCTGCACCCCGGAAGTCCGGGTGGCGGATGTCGAATTCAACGCGGATGAAACCATCCGCCTGGCCCGGGAGGCCGCCGGGAACAAGGCTGTTTTCGCCCTCTTTCCGGAGCTGGGAATCTCGGCCTATTCCAACGACGATCTCTTCCAGCAGGAGGCGCTTCTGCAGGGGGTCGTCGGCGCGATCGAGCGGATTGCCCGCGAAACGGCGGCGCTGAACCTGATCCTCGTGGTCGGCGCGCCCTTCCGGTGCGACTCCCGCCTGTTCAACTGCGCCATTGTCCTGTGTCGGGGGCGGATTGCCGGAATTGCCGTGAAGTCCTGTCTGCCCAATTACCGGGAGTTCTACGAGAGTCGCCAGTTCAGCCCCGCGGAGGAGGCGCTGTCCAAAACCGTGAATCTGTGCGGCCGACAGGACATCCCTTTCGGCGCCGATTTGTTGTTCGACGTCGCCGACATCCCGAACTTTTGTTTCTTCCTGGAAATCTGCGAGGACGTCTGGGTGCCGATCCCTCCCTCTTCGTTCGCGGCGATGGCCGGGGCAACCGTGATCGGGAACCTTTCCGCCTCCAACGTGACGATCGGGAAGTCGGAATACCGGCTGGGCCTGACCGCGAACCAGTCCGCCCGCTGCATCGCCGCCTATCTGTATGCCGCGGCCGGCCCGGGGGAATCCACGACGGACCTGGCCTGGGACGGCCATGCCATGATCTTTGAAAACGGAAACCTGCTGGCGGAATCGGAACGATTTTCCGAAAAATCCCGGATCATCTTCGCCGATCTCGACCTGGACCGTCTTGCCCAGGACCGGATGCGCCAGACCACCTTCGCCCGCAATGCCTTTACGCACCGCGAATCGCTCCTCCGGTTCCGCCGGATCGGCCTGAATCTGGATGCGATCGGGGGGCGGCTCCTGCTCCGGCGCGACGTGCCCCGTTTTCCCTATATCCCGTCGGACCCAGCCCATAGGGACCAGCGATGCTACGAGGCCTACCACATCCAGGTTCACGGATTGGCGCAACGTCTGAAATCATCGGGAATCGAAAAGGTCGTGGTCGGCGTCTCCGGCGGGCTCGATTCCACGCATGCGCTGATCGTCGCCGCCCGGACGATGGACCGGCTGAAACTTCCCAGAAGGCATGTGCTGGCCTATACGATGCCGGGTTTCGCCACATCGGACAAGACCCGCCGCAATGCGCTTGCCCTGATGAAGGCGCTCGGCGTCGAGTCCAATGAAATCGACATCCGGCCGAGCTGCACCCAAATGCTCAAGAACATCGGCCACCCCTGCGCGAAGGGAAAAACGGTTTACGACATCACTTTCGAAAACATCCAGGCCGGAGAGCGGACGTCCCATCTGTTCAGAATCGCCAACCTGCGAAACGCGATCGTCCTCGGCACGGGCGACTTGAGCGAGCTCGCCCTGGGCTGGTGCACCTACGGCGTGGGGGACCACATGTCCCACTACAATGTGAACGCCAGCGTCCCCAAAACCCTGATTCAGCACCTGATCCGCTGGGTCGTTCGAACCGGGCAATTCTCGCCCCGGGCCTCAGAAATCCTGCTCGACATTCTGGAGACGGAAATCAGCCCTGAACTGATCCCCGGCAAGGAAGGCATCCAGCCTTCCCAACGGACGGAGTCGATCGTCGGCCCATTCGAACTCCAGGACTTCAACCTTTTCTACACGCTCCGCTACGGCTACCTGCCGACGAAGATTGCCTTCATGGCCTACTGCGCCTGGCGGGACAAGGCAAGCGGGGCCTGGCCGGACATCCCGGAGGCCAAGAGAAACGCCTATACGATCGGAGAGATCCGGCACTGGCTGGAGGTATACCTCTACCGGTTCTTCCAGATCAGCCAGTTCAAGCGCACCTGCGTTCCCAACGGCCCCAAGGTCGGCTCCGGCGGATCCCTCTCGCCCCGGGGCGATTACCGCGCGCCGAGCGACAGCGAGGCGGCCGTCTGGCTGAACGATGCGAAAAATATTCCGAAAAGGGATGGGAAATGAAACGGCAACAATACAGGGATTTTGACGCGACGGAGCTGTTCTGTCCCAAATGCCGGCGCGCGGTTCCGGTACGGAAACGCCTGCTGCTGGTCCTTTCGAACGGGGACAAATACGACTATACCTGCACCTTCTGCGGCACCTCCGTGGGCGACAAGCTGGTGACGGAACGGGACAACCTCCGCGTTCTGATCAAATGAAAAAGGGCGGCGCGACGCCGCCCTCCCGTTTTTTGAACTTCCTAATCCTGCTGCAGCTCCGGGATTCCCTCATAGAAGGCCAACGCCTCCGGATTCTTGAGGGCGTCTCTGTTCTGCACAACCTGACCGTCGATCACCTTCTTGACGGAAAGCTCGACCTTCTTCATGTTCAGGGTATACGGAATGTCCGGAACGGCGATGATCTTGGCCGGAACATGACGCGGTGATGCGTTCACGCGGATCGTTTTGCGGATCCGGTCCCGGATCTCGTCGGTCAGCTCCTTGTCCGGCGCCATCTTGACGAAGAGAATCACGCGCACGTCGTTCTTCCAGTTTTGGCCGACAACGATGCTGTCGGCGATTTCCGGCAGGTTCTCGACCTGGCGGTAGATCTCGGCGGTCCCGATCCGGACGCCGCCGGGATTCAGCGTGGCGTCCGACCTTCCGTAGATGACAACCCCGCCGTGGTCGTTGATCAGGACATAATCCCCGTGCCGCCAGACATTCGGATAGACATCGAAATAGGCGGCCCGGTATTTCTTGTGTCCCGGATCGTCCCAGAAGTAGATGGGCATCGAGGGAGACGGCGCCGTGCAGACCAGCTCGCCCTGCTGGTTGAGCACCGGTTTCCCGTTCTCGTCGAAGGCCTCGACCTTCATCCCGAGGCCGCGGCACTGCAGTTCCCCGGAATAGACCGGCCCCATCGGATTTCCGAGCGCAAAGCAGCCGTTGATGTCCGAACCGCCGGAGATGGAGGCGAGCTGAAGGTCGCTTTTCACTTCGCGATAGATGAACTCGAATCCTTCCTCGGAGAGGGGCGAACCGGTCGAGAGGACGGCTTTCAGCGCGGAAAGGTCGTATTCCTTGCCCGGTCGAACCCCCTCGTTCATGAGCGCGGAAATGTATCCGGCGCTGGTTCCGAATATCGTGATTCCCTCATCCTGGGCTGCGCGCCACAGCGCGCCCGGGTGAGGGTGAAAGGGGTTGCCGTCGAACAGGAACAGCTTTGCGCCGAGGGAGAGCGAACTGACGAGCCAGTTCCACATCATCCAGCCGCAGGTCGTGAAATAGAAGATCGTATCCTCGCGGGAGAGGTTGGTATGAAGCATGAGCTCCTTCATGTGATGGATCAGGATGCCGCCGGCGCTCTGAACCATGCACTTGGGGAGACCCGTGGTCCCCGAGGTGAACATGATATAGAGCGGATGCTCGAAGGGAAGCTGCTCGAACTGGATCTTCAAACCGCTCTCCTTCGCCAGAAACTCCCCGTAATGAACGGCCTTGGGAATGGCGCTGATGTCGGGCTCGTTTTCGGTGTAGGGAACGACAATGACTTTCTCGATCGACGGAAGATCCTTCAGGATTTCGGCCACGCGGGAAATGGAATCGAGGCTCTTGCCCTTGAAGAAGTAGCCGTTGGCCGTAAAAAGGACCTTCGGCTTGATCTGTCCGAAGCGATCCAGGACCCCCTTGATCCCGAAATCGGGGGAGCAGGAGGACCAGACCGCCCCGATGCTGGTCGCCGCCAGCATTGCCGTTACGGCCTCGGGCATGTTCGGCAGAAAGCCTGCGACACGATCGCCCGGGCCGACGCCGCATGCTTTGAGGCTCTTCGCCAATCTCGCGACCCGGTCGTAGAGTTCGGCATAGGTGATCCGGATGGTCGGACGATCCTCGCCCTTGAAGATCAGGGCCACGGAATTGTCCCGGAAGCGCAGAAGGTTTTCCGCAAAGTTCAGACGCGCGCCGGGAAACCATTTGGCGCCGGGCATTTTTTTTATGTCGTCGACCACCCGATCATAATGGCGTGATGCGATGATCCCGACAAAATCCCAGACGGCGGCCCAGAATTCAGGGATCTGATTCACGGACCAGGCATAGAGTTGCTCGTAATCCGTGAAGGCCTGCCCCTCCCTCTCGTTGACAAACGTCATGAAGCGGTACATGTTGCTGTTCTTGACGCGTTCCTCCGAAGGACTCCACAACAGCTTCCCCATCTTTTGCCTCCTTGGTTATAGAATTCTGCCCCGGCTTTTTATGTTGCTGCAGTTCATAATTTACGGGGCGCCATCCATGAGACACCCCTATGGATGCAGATGAACGTGGAAACCGTTACTTGAAGGACTTTTTCTTTTGCAGGGCCTCTTGAAGTTTTGCGGCAAGGGCGCCCATCCCTCCCGCCGCGGCCTCGTCCGAATAGACGACGGTCCGCTCGATGGAAGCCGGTCTTCCCCCAAGATAATCCCCGAGAAGTTCCCGGCTGTGCACATCCTCGTGGCAGTATGCGCAGAGGTTCTCCCAGTTGCTCCCATCCGGTGGGTTGTTGTGATGATTGCCGTCCTTGTGATGGACCGTCAGCAGATGTCGGTGCGAGGAATCAAACTCGCGGCCGCAGCGCCCGCAGACCAACCCGTGCAGGGCCAGGGACTTCTCCCGGTACTCCTCGCCTCCGACCGACTGCGACATCTTGATCTCCCGGACCACCTCTTCGGCGGATCGAGCGTCCCCCGGTTTGCTCCGGGTTCTCTGAACCTGTACCCTTCCCCCTCTCTTTCCGTAGGTTACACCGGCCATGCCGCCTTTTCCATGCAATAAAGAATGAAGCAACCGCCTCTTTCGGGTCACCGCTGCAGTTCTTTTGTGGTTTGCTTCGGGACGGCACGCGGACCGGCCAGGGTGTGGACGAAAGCGCTGACCCCCCGGGCCACCGACAGCAAGGTGGTCACCTTTCGTACGAACGGGAAACCCACACGTCGCCGAATCACCTCTTCCAGCCCGACAAAAATACCCACAGCGCCCTGAATTTTGGTCAACGTCGAAGAAAGCTCGGCAACCTGCCGCTGGACATTGACCGTCGTCCGGTTGACGTTCGTCGTGATTTCCGCAAGATTCCGGATGATCGGAGGGAGGCCCTCATTGAGGATATGCAACGTCTCGTCCATTTTCTTCACCGCCCGCCACAACTGCAGCAGGACGGGAATGCAAAATCCGATGAACAACAGAAAGGCGATACTCACGATGATCAGGATGATCTCCGTCGTCGTCATGGGCCCTCTCCCTCAATAGCTGTGTTTAGACGGTCTTCCCCTGTTCCTCCCGGAACGCCTCCACGCCTGCATCTATCGCCTTCTTGATCCGGCCCTTGCTTTCCTGCAGCTTTTCTTTTCCGAGCCCGGCCAACTCCTCCGCCTTCTCTTCCACTTCCTCCGCTTTTTCTTTTGCCGTCTCCTCCAGTGTCTTCAGGCGCGCCACCGTGGCCTCATAGACCTTGCGGCTCTTTGCCACGGCAATGTCGTATTCCTCTTTTGCCTTGGCCAACATCTCATCGGCTTTTTTGCCGATCTCCTCACGGGTCTCCTTCCCCGGTTTCGGCGCGTACAGGATCCCGATGACCGCGCCCAGCAAACCGCCGACGATCAAACCAACAATGAAATCGTCACTTTTACTCATAGAGCTGCCTCCTTTCTTATCTTTTGAAACATCATACACCAGCGCGACCGCCGGCGTCAAAAGTATTTTTAGGTAAAAGCAAAAAATCCCTTTTTTGCCTTGTCAAGATCATTTTCTCATTATATACACGCTCAACTCCAAGCCAAAGCTGAGGTAACGGCATGATCTTGGGTATCGATGTCGGCGGCACGCACACCGATGCAGTTCTGATTGATCGCTTCAGGGTCCTGAACAAGGCAAAGGTTCTCACAGATGAACAGAACCTGCTGACCTCTCTTCTGGCGGTGACCAACGAACTGATCGATGAATCCAATATGCATGAACTGGAAAGGGTCGTGCTGAGCACCACGATCTCCACCAATGCCATCGTTCAAAACAAGGTCGACCGGGTCGGAATGGTGGTGGTCAGCGGACCCGGCCTTCCCCCGTGCCATTATGACGTCAACCAGGACACCTACTTCTTGTCGGGCTGCATCAATCACCGCGGCATCGAAATAGCCCGTATCGACCGGAAAGAGGCCCTCCAAATGCGGAATCGCTTCCGTTCCGAGGGGATCCATCATGCGGGGATCGTCGGTAAATTTTCCACCCGCAACCCCCGACAGGAGGTCGAACTTGCGGAGATTGTCGGCGAGGAACTCCACCACGTCTCGCTCGGTCATCGAATGTCGGGACATCTCAATTTTCCGCGGCGGATCGCAACCACCTACCTCAACGAGTCGATCTGGGACATTCATCAGCGTTTTGTCGAGGAAGTTCTTCATTTCGTCCGTGCGAGAGGGATCGATGTTCCGATCTACATCCTCAAGGCGGACGGGGGAACTATCGAAATCTCGCAATCGGTGGATTTTCCGGTTCAGACGATCCTTTCCGGCCCTGCGGCCAGCATTATGGGAATCATGACCACAACCGGCTGCGCCAGCGACGCGATCGCCCTCGACATCGGCGGCACTACGACGGACATCGCCTTGTTTGCCGACGGCGTCCCGCTGTTTGAGGCCTTCGGCGTCACCATCGAAGGACACAAGACATTGATCCGGGGATTGAAGACGCGATCGGTCGGCATCGGCGGCGACAGCGTCATCCGTCTGAACAACGGAAAGATCTCCATCGGCCCTCAGCGGGAGGGAGTTGCCGCGGCCCTTGGCGGCCCCTTCCCGACACCGACGGACGCCATGGTCGTCCTCGGAATGGCTTCCATCGGGGATCCGGCAAAGGCAGCCGATTCCCTGGCCCCCATTGCCGAAGCCTGGCGTTGCCCCATTGTCGAGGCCGCCGGAAAGGTCTTTGAAGAAACCTGCCGGATCATCGTCGACCATGTCCGGGAATTCGTCGATGAGGTCAACGACCAGCCCGTCTATACGATTCACGAGATGCTGGAAGGGAAAAAACTGACTCCGCGGCTTCTCTATATGGTCGGAGGACCCGCCGGCCCTTTGGCGCCGGAACTGGGAAAACGCCTCGCATGCAAGGATCATATCCCCGTTCATGCCGAGGTGGCCAATGCCATCGGGGCCGCTCTGGCCAGGACCACGGCGGAAATGACCCTTCTCGCCGACACCGAACGCAAGACCCTGACCATCGCCGAAGAGGGTTATCAGACCGCGATTCCCGGTCATTTTAAAATGGAGGACGTCATCCGAACCGGCCGGGAAAAACTGCGCGAAAAGGTTTTGCGGATGGGCGCCGCCGAAGATGATCTGGAAATCGAGGTGGTCGAAGCCCAGTCATTCAACATGGTGCGACAGTACGCCACAACCGGAAAAAATATGCGGGTCAAGGTGCAGATCAAGCCCGGCAGCATTGCCCATTTCGAATTGGGGGAGGCCCTATGCCGATGAAACCGCAAAAACGGACCGGCCTGATCTTCTTCCCCGCCTTCGACTGGGCCATCTCACCGGGCCACCCGGAACGGGAGGAACGCCTCCTGTACACGCAAGACCAGGTTTTCGAAGAGGGGCTGCTCGATTTTGAGAACATCCACGAGTACAAGCCGGGAATCGCAACGGTCGAGGACATCAACCGGGCGCACATCTGCGTCCCGGATGCCGCGAGTGTCGTCACGGAATCCCACCTGATCTCGGCGGGCGGCGCCATCACCGCGGCGGACAAGGTGCTGACCGGCGAAGTCGACAATGCCTTTGCGCTGGTCCGGCCGCCGGGTCACCACGCAATGCTCGTCGTCCACGGCGCCCGCGGCTTCTGCAATGTGAACATCGAAGCGATCATGGTCGAGCACATCCGCCGACGCTACGGTCCGAAAAGGATCGCCATTGTCGATACGGATTGCCACCACGGGGACGGCACCCAGGACATCTACTGGAATGATCCGGACACCCTCTGCATCTCCATCCACCAGGACGGCCGGACCCTCTATCCCGGAACCGGATTCTCCGACGCGTTCGGCGGGCCGAATGCCCTCGGGGCGACCATCAACATCCCGCTCCCCCCGCAGACCTCGGATGAGGGATTCCTGATGGTCCTGGACCGGGTGATCCTGCCGATTCTGGATGAATTCAAGCCCGACCTCGTCATCAATTCCGCCGGACAGGACAACCACTACACCGATCCGATCACGAACATGCGGTTTTCGGCGCAGGGATACGCTCTTCTGAACGAAAAACTCGGCCCGGACATCGCCGTACTGGAGGGAGGTTACTCCATCGAAAAGGCCCTTCCATATGTGAATGTCGGGATCATCCTGGCGATGGCCGGCCTCGATTACAGCCATGTCCGGGAGCCGGATTATGATCCGGTTTCCCTGCGTCAATCGGCCGACATCACCCGGGCCATCGAACAGGAAACGGAGACCGTGATGGGGCTCTGGAGGGGACGCCATAAAATGAAGGCCGGGGTGGTGGGCTCCGCCCGTTACGTGAAACGGAAAAAATCCATTTATTATGACACGGACGGCATCAGCGAACAGCAGGAGGAAACGGTCCGGATCTGCGACGAATGCGGCGGGCTGGTCATGATCGAATCCGTCGCCGATACGGGAAACCGGATCTTCGCCGTCATCCTGCCGGGGCGATGTTGTCCGGAATGCCGGAGCAACGGGGAGTCTTTCTACGAACGGACCAACCGGGGGAAACTGAACCGGGTCTATTTCCAGGACCGGGAGCGGGGAATCTTTCTGGTGAAATGAAAACGTGGTGAAGGAGAACAGGATGACGGACAAGATCGATCTGAAAACGCAGGAAACGGCAAAGAGGCTTTTCGGCGGCGGTATCAAAATGGATCCGCCGTACCGGATGTGGAAGGCGTTCGACAGGGAATTGGCCAATGATTTTTCTCGCTTTATCACCGGCAATCTATATTCCCGCACCGTCCTGACCGCTCAGGAAAGGCAGATGGTCGCCTGCGCGGTGCTCGCGGCAACACGTTCCGGTGAAGAGCTGAAACTGCATCTGAACGCGGCCCTGAATGTGGGATGCGACCCGAAAAAGCTGACCGAGCTTTTTTTCCAGACGGCGACCTACGCCGGAATGCCCGCCGTCAATGAGGCCCTGGCGATCTACCGCGACGTTCTCATGGAACGGGGTGAATGGCCGATCAAAACAGAAAAGGAATGATCATGAGACAAAGCTTTCGACCCGCATTTCAAACCAAGGAAGAGCTGGATGCCATTCAACTGGCCGGCCTCCAGTGGACCGTCCGCCACGCCTGGGAGGGTTCCGCCTTCTACCGTGAGCGGCTGACGGAGGCCGGTGTGACGCCGGAGTCGATCCGCACTCTCGACGACCTGAAACGACTTCCCTTCGTCACGGCGCAGGACCTCCAGGCCAATTACCCCTGGCCCCTCCTGTCCGTTCCGATGTCGGACATCGTGCGGCTGCACGCCTCCACGGGCACGACCGGAAAACGCAAGGTCCTGGTCTACACCGCGAAGGATATCCATGACTGGGCGGAGATGTTTGCCCGCTGTTACGAGACGGCGGAACTCACGCGCGACGACAGGGTCCAGATCTGTGTCGGATACGGCGTCTGGACGGCCGGCGTCGGTTTTCAGCTCGGCTGCGAGCGTTTCGGGGCCATGGCGATCCCCGCCGGCCCGGGGAACATCGACATGCAGCTCCAGTTCATCGTCGATTTCCGGACCACCGTGCTGTGCTGCACGGCTTCGATGGCCCTGCTGCTGGCCGAAGAGATCGACAAACGCGGCCTGCGCGATAAAATCCATGTGAAAAAAGTCATCTTCGGCGCGGAACGGTCGAGCGACGCGATGCGCGCCAAGGTCAAGGCCCTCACCGGCGCGGACCACATTTTCGACATCCCCGGTCTGACCGAGCTCTACGGACCCGGCACGGGCCTGGACTGTCCCTACCACACGGGCATCCATTACTGGGCGGACTACTACATCCTGGAAATCCTCGACCCCGACACCCTCCGACCGGTTCGTGAGGGGGAGGTGGGCGAGATGGTCTACACGACCCTCCGAAAGGAGGGCGCCCCTTTGATCCGCTACCGCTCCCGCGACCTGACCCGGGCAATATCGGGCGCTTGCCCGTGCGGATCGCCGCTGCCCCGTCACGACCGGATTGTCGGCCGGTCCGACGACATGTTCATCGTCCGCGGCGTGAACATCTACCCCAGCCACATCGACGAGATCCTCTCCCGCCAGAAGGGCATCGGGAGCGAATTCCAGATCCATCTCGACCATTACGAGGACGGCAAGGACTACCTGGTGCTCAAAGTCGAACGCGATAATGCGGGAAAGCCGGAAGAGGATGCCATGCTCGCTGCGCGGATCGAGCGCGCCATCCGCAAGGAAACGCTGGTCAGCGGGAAGGTCGAAATCGTCGATTACCAGGCCCTGCCCCGGACGGAACGCAAGGCGAAGCGCGTCTTCGACCAGCAGGAAGGGCACATAGACCGTCAACAGGACCAGCACGAACGAGCCGAGCGTGGCCCAGACCATCCAGGGGTTGGAGAAGACGCCGATGGAAAAGACGCTGTGGTGCTCGGAGCGGGCGGTGAAGGCCCTGAGCAGTTCCGAGGTGCAGAGCGTCACAAAGGCAATCGTCCGTGTGTGGTCCAGATCGCCGGGGAAGCGGTTCATCGCCAGGTAGAAGATCGTCAGAATGGCGATAGCGTCCACAATGGCGACGGCAGAAATGCCGATGGCCATGTCCCGGTTGATGACCGGCTCCTTCGGCGGCCGGGGCGGATCCTTCATGATGTCGGGCTCGCCCTTTTCCATCCCCAGCGCCAGGGCCGGCGCTCCGTCCGAGACCAGGTTCAGGTAGAGCAACTGGATAGGTTTCAGCGGGATGGGAAACCCCATCAGCATCGCACCGAAGACGATCAGGATCTCGCCGACGTTGCAGGCCAACAGGAAGTAAACGAACTTGCGGATGTTGGCATAGATGATTCTTCCCTGTTCGATCGCCGAAACGATGCTGGCGAAGTTGTCGTCCGTCAGGACCATGTCCGCCGACTCCTTCGAGACGTCGGTGCCGGTGATCCCCATCGCCACACCGATGTTCGCCCGCTTGAGCGCCGGCGCATCGTTCACGCCGTCTCCGGTCATCGCCACGATATGGCCCCTTGCCTTGAGGGCGTCGACGATCTTCGTTTTGTGCGCCGGGGAAACACGGCAGCAGACATCCACCCGGTCGGCCTGCGCGGCAAGCTCCTCATCGCCCATTTGATCCAACTCGGCTCCGGTCAGGACCAGGCCGCCTGGCGTTAAAAGCCCGATCTCGCCGGCGATCGCTTCCGCGGTATCCCGGTAGTCTCCCGTCACCATGACGCTCTTGAGCCCGGCGCCGGCGGCCAGTTTCACCGCCTCGATCACTTCCGGCCGCGGCGGATCGATCATCCCCAACAGGCCGATAAAGGTGAGATCCTTTTCAATCTCGTCGCAGTTGCAGTTTTCCGGGACATCCTCCAGCGGACGGCAAGCCACCCCCAGGACCCGCAGTGCGCCGGCCGCCATCGAACGGTTCTGCTCGAGGATTTCCCGGCGCTTGTCCTCGGTGAGGGCAACCGGTTTGCCGCCTCGGAGATAGGAGCCGCAGAGCTCCAGAACAATGTCCGGCGCCCCCTTGACGAATGCGGTCACAGGGGTGTAGTTGAATCCCTCGGGAGCGAAACCCCGATGGTCGGCCTGTTTGTCGCGGTGAATCGTGGTCATTCTTTTCCGGTCCGAATCGAACGGGATTTCAGCCACGCGCGGCAGAGCCTTCTCCATCTCCTTGCGCCAGAAGCCTGCCTTGGCCGCAGCGACCGTCATCGCCCCTTCCGTCGGATCGCCGATGATCCTCCAGTGTTTGGCACCGGAATCATCCTCCTTCTGCTCCAAGTTCGAATCGTTGCACAAAAGGCCGCCCTGCAGCAATACGGCCACATCCGGATCCGACGCGGCATCGAAGGACTGATCGTCCATGGCGAAGGCGCCGTTCGGGTCGTAGCCCTCGCCGCTGACCCGGAAACGCTTTTCCCCGGCCCATCCCTGCATCACCGTCATCTTGTTCTGCGTGAGCGTTCCGGTCTTGTCGGAGCAGACCACGGTGGTGCAACCCAGGGTTTCCACGGCGGGAAGTTTGCGGATCAGCGCATTGCGTTTGATCATCTGCTGCATTCCCAGGGCCAGGCAGATGGTCACGATGGCGGGGAGGCCTTCCGGTACGGCCGCAATGGCCAGGCTGACGGCGACCATGAAGAGGTTGATGATGTCCGCTTTTTCGGCGGAGAGGTAGTTTAAAAAGCCGATCTCGAAGACGCTGGAAAGATGCGTATCGCGGAAGAGGCCGTAAATGAAAACGATGCCGCAGATCACCAGACAAATGGACCCGAGGATCTTGCCCAGATGCTCCAGTTTCTGCTGGAGCGGGGTGTCCTCCGCTTCGTAGGATTGGAGCATTTCGGCGATCAGGCCGATCTGGGTGTGCATCCCGGTCCCCGTCACCAGCCCCTTCCCTCTCCCGTAGGTAATCAGGGTGCTCATGAAAACGGTGTTCTTCCGGTCGCCCAGCGGGATGTCCTTGTCGAGCACGACCGCCGCGTCCTTTTCGACAGGCACCGATTCCCCCGTCAGGGACGCCTCTTCGACCTTCAGGTTCACGCTTTCGACCAGCCGCATGTCCGCCGGGACATAGTTGCCGGCCTCCAGAACGACGATGTCTCCGACAACGAGCTCCCGGGCGGGAATCGTTTGCTGCTCCCCGTCCCGGATCACCTGCACGTTGGGTGCGGCCATCTTCTTGAGGGCGGCGATCGCCTTCTCGGCCTTCGATTCCTGGACAACGCCGACGACCGCGTTCAGCGCAACGATGGCGGCAATGGCGATGGCATCGATATATTCCCCCAAAAAGAGCGTGATGACCGCCGCGATGATGAGGATGATGATCAGAAAATTGTTGAACTGGTCCAGAAGCAGTTTGAAGAACCCCGGCCGCGGCTTTTCGGTGAGTTCGTTGAAGCCGTTTGTGCGCAGCCGGTCATTCGCCTCCCGGCTGCCGAGCCCTTTATCGATATGTGTTTTCAGTTCACCGATGATATCTTCGATTTGCCTGTCATGACATTGTCCATCGATCATCTAAGGATCCCCCTTTGCTCCAAACAATAATGAAACGTCTGCCCTTCCTTTTCAGCGTATTTCTGTTACGGCCGCGGGAACGTTCCGCTATTCAGGATCAACTATGGCGCTCCGAAAGAAATCGTTATCGGACGCGACCTTCCTTATTTTCTAACGCTTCAAAAGTCAATGAGCTTCTTGAATCAATCTTTCAATGTCTTCCGAAGAATAATGGAGCAGTTCTCTGAGAATCTCCTCGGTGTGTTCCCCCAGCCTCGGCGCCGGCTTGAACTTCTCCTGCTCCATTTCAGACATTTTGATCGGGTTGCCGATGATCTTGAGCTTTTTCCCGTTTCCGTAGTCGATCTCGGGGACCATGTTGCGGCTCAGAATCTGGGGATCGGCCAGGGCCTTGTCCACGGTGTTGATCGGTGCAATCGGGATCCGGTCTTCCAACAGCTCCAGCCACTCCTCGCCCGTTTTCGTCATGAACAGCTTTTCCAACAAATCGTAGAGCTCTTTTCGGTGGATAAACCGGTTGTCTCGCGAATTGAACCTTGGATCGCGGGCGATTTCGGGCACTCCCGCAAGCGTGCAAAATTCGTCAAAGATCCTCTGCAGGTTGCAGTCAATCACGATGTTGATGGTTTTGGTTTTAAAGCCCCGCGACGGAACGACGGAGGCATGCTCGGTCCCGAGCGACTCGGCAATTTCCCCGGCGGTCAGATAGTACTGGCCGCGATAGGTCAGAAGCGCGATCTGGCAATCCAGCATGCTGACGTCGATTTTTTGTCCCCGGCCCGTTTTCTCCCTCTGATAAAGGGCCGCCAGGATCCCATGTAAACCAAACAGCCCGCCCCCGAGATCGCCCATCGGGACCCCTGCCCTTACCGGCTGCCGTCCGGGCTCCCCCGTGAAACTCATGATCCCGCCTCTTGCCTGGACCGCGATGTCGAAGGCCGGCCTCCCCTTGAACGGTCCCGTCGAACCGTAGCCGGTAATCGAACAGCAGATAATTCCCGGATGGACTTGCTTCAGCGTTTCATAATCGATTTTCAGCTTTTCGAGAACCCCCGGCCGGTAATTGTCCACCACCACATCCGATTTTTTGACGAGCTCATAGAAGGTCTTTCTGCCGTATTCACCCTTCAGATCCAGAACGACACTCTTTTTGTTTCGATTGAAGGCGATAAAATAGGCGCTCTCCCCTTCAAAAAAATGGGGCGGCATCCCCCGGGCCCCTTCGCCGGTTCCCGGCTTCTCAATCTTGATCACTTCCGCTCCGAGATCGGCCAAAATCATGGCACTGACGGGTCCCGCAATCATGACCGTCAGATCAAGGACCCTGACACCGGACAAAGGCATACTCATCGGAAACTCTCTTTCGAAGTTGCTGGTTTGTGGCTGATAACTATTTGAATAGGTTCAACATGTCAAGAAGATTATCGGCGCCCCTCAAAAAAAATCCCAAAAATTGCTTGCATTTCTTTCTTGAATCCAATATAAGGGCCACCAAGGATTCGTTATGGACTCAAGAAAACGCACGACAGACCTCTGGTGGTGGCGCGGCATACATAGGGCACGGGGTGTGCAGGTCTGCGGCGTATAGGGTTTCCTTGAAACAATCGAAAAATCAAAGCCATGGGCACACAGCCCATGGCTTTTTTTATTTCACTCGAAGGGATGGACACGGATGGAAAAATCGGGGCAGAGAATTTTGATGGGAAACGAGGCGATCGGCCGCGGTCTCGTGGAGGAGGGCTGCACGCTGGTTGCAGCCTACCCGGGCACGCCGTCCTCCGAGATCCTTTCATCGGTCGTCTCCTTCGCCGGGGAGACCGGCGCAACGATCCATACGGAATGGTCGGTCAATGAAAAGGTGGCCTGCGAGACGGCGCTGGCCAACAGCATGGCCGGCCGCCGATCGGCCGTCGCCATGAAGCAGGTGGGCCTCAACGTGGCGGCCGATCCCTTTACGCGGGCGACCTATCTGGGCGTGACGGGCGGCTTCATCCTGATTGCCGCCGACGATCCCGGCCCGCACAGCTCCCAGACGGAGCAGGACAGCCGCCTTTTCGCCCATTTCGCCAAGGCGCCGGTTTTGGATCCCTCCTCACCTCGCGAGTCCAGGGAAATGGTCGGCGAGGCCTTCGCGCTTTCTGAAAAGTATGAGATACCGGTCATCCTCCGGCCGACGACCCGGATCTGTCACGCCCGCCAGAACGTCCATTGTGGGCCGCCCGTGCCAACGGAACAAAAAGCGGATTTCAGGAAAGACCCCGGCCGCTGGGTGGCGACGCCACAGTTCCTGACCGGCCTTCACCGCCGGCTGAACGATAAACTGGACCGGATCTCCGAGGAACCGGTCTATGATCCGATCTTTTATGCCGGTGACGGATCCCGGCCCGGCCTTTGCGTGGTGGCTTCCGGCGTTGCCTTCGCCCATGCCCGCGAACTGCTGCAAGGGTTGGGGCCGGCCGGACAGATCGATCTCTACCACGTCCGCCTCGCCTACCCCCTTTACCGGCCGTTCATCGGGAAGATTCGGGAGAACTATGAAAAGACCCTCGTTCTGGAGGAGACGGACAGCGTCATCGAGATGCAGCTCGCCGACTCCCGAATCAGGGGACGCCGTTCCGGTGACGTTCCCCGCCAGGGGGAACTCACACCGGACGTGATCGAGGAGGCGCTCCGGACATTCCTCGACCTTCCGGCAATGCCGGCCGTGAAACCGTTGAAGAAAGGGGTTCGTCCTTCGCTCTGTGCCGGTTGCGGTCATCGCGCCGCATTCTATGCGATCCGCGAGACCTTCCCGAACGGGATCTTTCCGAGCGACATCGGCTGCTACACGCTCGGGATGAATTTCGGCGCCGTGGACACCTGCCACTGCATGGGCGCCTGCATCAGTCAGGGGGCCGGTTTCTATCATGCCTACGCGGCCAGCGGAGCGAATTTTCCCACGATTGTGGTCACGATCGGCGACTCCACTTTCTTCCATGCGGGAATCCCGGGGCTCATCAATGCGGTTTTCCAAGGGGCGCGTTTCATCCTGGTCATCCTCGACAATGGAACAACCGCAATGACCGGGCATCAGCCGACCCCGCAGGCCGGGATCCGGGCGGATGGGAAATCCGGAAGGAAAATCAGCATCCCCGGAATCGTCCGCGCCGCAGGCGTTGAATTTCTCCGGGAGGTTGAAGCCTACGATGTTCCGGAGATTCAAAGAACGCTCCGGGATGCGGACGCCAACATTCGTGCCCCGGAGGGCGGCGTTGCCGTAGTGATCGCGAAACACCCCTGTATTGTAGACCGCAAAGCCCGCGCCGCCCAACCCGCATACCGGATGCGGATCACCGAAGAATGCATCGGCTGTCGGGCATGCATCGAGGAGTTCGAATGTCCGGCGATCGTCTTCGATGAAGATCAGAACCGGGCCCGGATCGATTTGAACCGCTGCATCGGCTGCGGCGTCTGCAGGCATGTCTGCCCGGTCGGGGCGATCGTCTCCGATGAAGAAATGCGGGGTTCGAACGGCGGCCCCTTCCAAGGAGGGAAACGATGAAACAGCAGATCATCATCAGCGGCATCGGCGGGCAGGGGGTGCTGTTCCTCACCCGGATCCTGGCCGAGGCGGCCATTGAAATGGGCCTCGAGGCGCTGACCTCCGAGACGCACGGCATGGCCATGCGCGGCGGTTCCGTCATCTCCCATGTGAAGATCGGCCGTTTTACGAGTCCGTTGATTCGGATGGGCCAGGCCGATGCCGGATTGTTCCTCTACGCGGAGAACCTCGATGTTCACCGGTGTTACCTGAAGCCGGACGGCCTGATCTTCATCAACAAGGCCGGCGGCGGAGACGGAAATGCCATCGACGCCACCGGGCTGGCCTCCGACCACGGCTCCGTTGTCGTCGCAAACCTTGTCCTTCTGGGATTTGCGATCCGTCGGGGAGGCCTATTTTGCAATGAAGCGGTGGTGGAGTCGGTCCTGAAGCGGATCTCGTCGGCCGCGCAGTTGGAGATGAACCTGGCGGCATTCGGGCTGGGGAAATAGCAATGCCGGACGGATTTGGCTCCCGGAAACACCTCTCGAAATGGATTTGGAAATCGGGGAGGCTCCCCGACGGGAAACAGACCATGAATGGACCCATTCACAGTAAGGAGGAAACAATGAATCGAAAACCTGCTGGAAAAATGACGGCTTTGGCGCTTGTCCTCGGCGCCCTGGTTCTGATCGCAGTGCGGGCGCCCGCAACCGCCGCTCCGATCACACTCACCTATGCGAACTTTCCGCCGGCCTCGACCTTCCCGTGCGTTCAGATGGAACGTTGGTCCAGGGAGGTCGAGAAACGAACAAACGGCCAGGTCAAAATCAACACCTTCCCCGGCGGAACCCTGTTGGCGGCCAAAAACATCTTCGACGGGGTCATCTCGGGAACGGCCGACATCGGCAATTTCGCGATGAGTTACCAACCGGGGCGCTTCCCGGTTTCGGAGGCGGCGGACCTGCCGCTGGGTCTGCCCAGCGCCCGAGTGGCCAGCCTGGTCCTGACCGACCTGATCGAAAAGCATCAGCCCAAGGAGTTCGAAAAGGTGAAGATCCTGACCCTCTTCACCTGCCCGCCGGCGGACTTCATGACCAGCAAGCCCGTCCGGACCTTGAAGGACCTGAAGGGAATGGAGCTTCGGGTATCGGGCACCGGCGTGGACGTGGTCAAAAATCTGGGCGGGATCCCGATCGCGATGCCCCAATCCGAAACGCCCGAAGCGATTCAGAAGGGCATCGTCAAGGGCATCGTCTCTTCCATGGAGGTCCTCAAGGACATGAACTACGCCGCCTACTGCCCGTATGCGACGGACACAAGCCTGTTCATCGTCTCCTTTGCCGTGGTCATGAACCGGGAGAAGTGGAACGCTCTCCCTGCGGACGTGAAGAAGGTGATGGACGACCTTCGCGTCGAGCAGGCCGAGTGGACGGGCAAATACGTGGACAACCATGTCTCCGAGGCGCTTTCCTGGTCGAAACAGAAGTACAACCACCAGGTGATCGAACTGCCCGCCGCGGACAAGGCGGAGATCAAAAAGCTCGTGCGTCCGATGATCGACGCATACGTCAAGAAGGTCGGCGCGCAGGGGCTGCCCGGCGCCGAGATTATCGCCGACATCGAACGGCTGACCAAGAAGTACGACAAGAAATGAGATGGAACGGAATACAAGGAAAGAGCCATGATGGAAACGCTCGACCGAATCAACGATTATCTGAACCGCCTGCTGATGATCCTCAGCGGGATCGCCGTCCTGCTGTTGATGCTGCTGGCCACGGGGAACGTCGTCCTGCGGGTTTTTGACGCGCCGTTTCGAGGCGTCTACGAGATCGTCTCGTTCCTCGGAGCCGTCGGGGTCGCATTTGCGCTGGCCGCGACGCAGAGACGCAGGGGGCACATCGTCGTGGATATCTTCTCGTCCCGCTACCCGCCCCTTCTGCGCCGCTGGATCGATGCGCTTTCCGCGGCCGTCAGCACGGCCTTTTTCGGGATCGTCGCCCGGCAGATCCTCGTCTGGGGCTCCCGGATCATGAGCTCCGGCGAGGTTTCCGAAACGCTGAAGATGATCTATCACCCCTTTGTCTTCGGCGTCGCGGCCGGTTTTGCCTTGCTGGCCCTGACCTGCCTTCTGGACATCCCCCGGGCCTTGGGAAGAACCGAGGAGGTGAATCGGTGAGCGGGCCGCTGCTGGGCGTTGCCGGGATCGCCGTCATGTTCGCCTCCCTGTTCCTGCTGCGGATCCCGGCCGGCTTCACGATGGCGATCATCGGCTTTTGCGGAATCGCCTATGTGACCTCCTGGACGGCCGCGCTGGGGATGATCGGCGCGGAGATCTGGAATGTTTTCTCCGGCTATGGGCTGACGGTGATCCCGATGTTCATTTTGGTCGGGGAGTTTGTCCATTACGCCGGATACAACGACAGCCTTTACCATGCCACGAACCGCTGGTTCGGCCATCGAAAAGGAGGCCTGGCGATCACGACGATCCTGGCCTCGGCGGCCTTCTCCGCGATCAGCGGATCGAACACGGCAACCGCGGCAACGATGAGCTCCGTTGCAATCCCGGCGATGAAGAAATACAAATACCATTCGATCCTGAACGCCGGGTCGGTCGCCGCCGGATCGACCCTCGGCGTGCTGATCCCGCCGAGTATCGTTCTGGTCGTTTACGGAATCTACACGGGGCAATCCATCGGAAAACTGTTTTTCGGCAACATCATCCCCAGCGTCATCGCCACGGCCCTGATCGCGGGCACGGTCTTCGTGATCTGCCGGCGTCACCCGGACTGGGGGCCGGCCGCGGAGCGGAGTTCCTGGAAGAAGCGTTTCCAGGCCCTCCCCGAGGCGCTGGACATCCTCTTCCTGTTCGGCGTCATCATGGTTGCCCTTTTCACCGGTCTGGTCACCGCAACGGAGGCGGCGGCGTTGAGCTGCTCGCTGGGGCTGGCCATCTGTCTGGCCCGGCGGAAGCTCTCCTGGCAGGGCTTTCTTGCCGCCGTCAACACGACGGTCCGGATTTCCTGCATGGTTTTCATGATTATTGCGGGGGCGGTGATTTTCGGACGCTTCCTGGCGCTCACGCGCCTCCCCTTCGAGGCGGCAGGCTGGATCGGCTCTCTGGCGATGCCCCGGGAGGTTCTGCTGATTCTGATCCTGGTCTGTTACATCATCGGCGGATGCATCATGGATGCGCTGGCGTTTCTGCTCATCTCTCTGCCGATTTTCTATCCGCTGGTCCTCGGGATGGGCTATGACCCGATCTGGTTCGGCCAGATCGTGACCATCGTTACGACGCTCGGATCGATCATGCCCCCGATCGGAATCTGTTGCTACATCGTGGCGGGCATGGCGGAAAACATTTCCCTTTCCGAGGTCTTCCGGGGCGCCTTTTACTACGTGCCGGCATATCTGCTGACGCTGGCCCTGCTGATGCTCTTCCCTTACGCGACCGTCCTGGCCCTCTCCAACCTCGTTCGCTGACGATAGGACGCCTCCGGCTGCCCGGACCACCGACGGGACCGGCTCATTCGGATTGAGCGCCCGAGGAGCCTCATTCCCCCTTGAAGATCGGTTTCCTCTTTTCGGCAAAGGCCGCCAGGGCCTCCAGACGGTCCTTCGTCGGGATCGTCACCTCGTACGCCTTCGACTCCAGCGGCAGCGCCACCCCCAGAGAGGCCTCCATTCCGTAGTTGATCGCAAATTTCGCCTGTGCCACGCCGACCGGACCGTTCTTCGCGATCTCCCGGGCCAGCTTCAGCGCCGCGGGCATCAGCTCCGGCGGTTCCACGACGCGGTTCACCAGGCCCATCCCGAGGGCCGTCGCTGCGTCGATCCTCCGGGCCGTGAAGATCAGCTCCTTCGCCCTGGCGATCCCGACAATCCGAGGCAGCCGCTGCGAACCGCCCGCCCCGGGAATGATGGCGAGGCTCGTTTCGGTAAGCCCCATGACCGCGTTGGAGGCGGCGATCCGCAGGTCGCAGGCCAGCGCCAACTCCAGCCCGCCGCCGAACGCAAACCCGTTGATCGCGGCGATCACCGGCACCCGGACCTGCTCCACCGCGGTAAAGGTGTCCCGGATCGTGAAGATGAACCGACGGACCTGATCGGGGGTCAGCGTGCGGCGCTCCTTGAGGTCGGCCCCGGTCGAAAAGGAGGCCTTCTTCGGATCATCGGCCGACCGGCCCGTGATGACGATGCAGCGGAGAGACGTATCGAAATTGGCCTCACGGACCGTTTCGGAAAGCGCCGCCAGCAGATCGAAGTTGAAGCAGTTCATCGCTTCCGGGCGGTTCAGCGTCAGGATCAGGATCCCCTCCTCGGTCCTCTCCTGCAAGAGAATATTGTCCATGTTTGATCTCCTTACACTTTCAGGTCTCCCCAGACGGACTCCCGCATCGGCACGTGCAGCGCGATCTCGAAGGCGCGAGCGAGGCGATCCCTCGCCTCCGAAAAGGCGATCACGCCGTCGTGGAACAGCAGCGATCCGGTGTAAAACGGGTGCCCCTCCTCGTCGTAACGGTCCCGCATCGCCTGGCGGAAGCGCGCCATCTCCTCCTCGTTCACCGCTCCGCCCTTGTCCGCTATGTTCTTGCGGCGGACGGTCTCGAGGATGAAGCCGGCCGTCTCTCCGGACATCACCGTCGTGCGTCCGCGCATGTTGGTAAACGCGAAACGGGGCCGGAAGGCGCGGCCGCACATCCCGTAGTTGGCGGCCCCATGGTCCGGGCCGATTACGTAGGTCACCTTCGGGACCTCCAGGCAGGTGCAGGCGCGGACCATGTCGGAACCGTATTTCCCGATCCCGCCCCACTCTTCGGCCTTGCCGACCATGTAGCCCGGCGACCCCTGCAGAAAGAGGACCGGGATCCGGGAATTGCCGCAGCGGATCATCCACTCGGTCGCCTTCCGGGCCGCCTCGATGTAGATCACCCCCCCGGCGTTGGAGGCCACGACGCCCACCGGAATTCCCTTGAGCCACATCTTTCCGCAAACGATCGAATCCCCGCGGGCGAGGCCGTAGTTCGGCTTGTACTCGTGGAAGTAGCTGTCGTCGGCGAGGCATTTGAGGGTGTCGCGGATCCGGATGTGCTGGTAGGTGTTGACCGGCGTGGCGCGCATCATCTCCCGGAAGTCGAAGCGGGGCTCCCGGGATTCCCGCCGGTCGATAAAGAGCTTCTGCGGCGGCTCGAATTCCATCATCGCCCGGAGCTTTTCAATCCCTTCCTGCTGCGTGCGGACAAGGTGGTCGCAGCCGCCGGAGTGCTGGGTGTGGACATAGGCGCCGCCGAGATCCTCCATCGACACCGTCTCGCCGATCGCCGACTTGACCATCGGCGGCCCGGCCAGAAAGGCATAGGCCAGCCTCTCGATCATGATCGATTCGGAGGCCAGGTACACGATGTAGGCCCCTCCGGCGGTGTTCCCGCCGGTCGAAAGGGTGTACTGCCGGATCCCCTTCGCGGACATCCGGCACATGTTGTAGAACATCGTCCCGAAATGGCCGTCGTCGGCAAAGCAGCCCACCTGAAGCGGCAGATTGATCCCGCCGGAGTCGGCGATGTAGATGCAGGGAAGAGCGCACTGTTCCGCAATGGCCTGCGCCCGCATGTGCTTCTTCAGCGTGATCGGGAAGTAGGTTCCCGCGGCATAGCGGTTTTCGTTGGCGAAGATCATGCAGTCCTTGCCGTGGACCACGCCGACGCCGGTCACGACCCCCCCGCCGGGGATATGCCCCCGCTTCTCCTCCTCATAGACGGATCCGCCGTACAGCCTCTTCTTTCCGATATCGTATCCGGCATCCAGCCCCAGCTCGAAAAAGTCCGTTCCCGGGTCCACGAGCATCCGGATGAGATCCCGCATCGGTTTCTTCCCCTGCTTCGCAAGCCTCTCCCGCTGTGCCTCGCCGCCGATGTCGTACGCCTCTTCCCGATGCTTGCGCAGAAGCGCGTCCTGCTCCTCCCAGTGCCTCAGATTCGCGTCGCGCTCCCTTTCCAGACGCTCCGTCCGGCTCAACCGTGTTTTTGTCGCTTCCGACATTTTGTCTCTCTCCCCAAAGTCCAACGCAGGGATTCCAATATGAAGAATCCGTTTATTCCCGGTACATCGATTCGATCAGATCGCCATACTGGGCATTGATGAATTTCCGTTTCACCTTCATCGTCGGGGTCACCTCGCCGTCCTCCGTATACAGCTTTTTGTCGAGGATCCGGAACTTGCGGATGTTCTCCACCCGCGCAAGCTGGGCGTTGACCTTGTTGACCTCCGCCTGGATCAGGTTGATCACCTCCTCGCTCCGCGTGAGGCTCGCAAAGGTGGTGAACTGAACCTTCCGGTCCTGGGCGAACTTGACCACGTTTTCCTCGTCGATCACGATGATCGCGCTGACAAATTTCCGGTTGTCGCCGATGACCACCGCATCGTTGATGTACGGCGAGAATTTCAGCAGGTTTTCGATATACTGCGGCGCGATGTTCTTGCCGCCGGCGGTGATGATCAGGTCTTTCTTCCGGTCCGTGATCTTGAGAAAGCCTTCCTCATCGATCTCGCCGACATCCCCGGTATGCATCCAGCCGTCGTGCAGCGCCTCCCGGGTGGTCTCCTCATCCCGGTAGTACCCCTTGAAAATCCCTTTGTGACGGACCAGGATCTCGCCGTCCTCCGCAATCCGGACCTCCGTCTCGGGGAGAGGTCTGCCGACCGTCCCCAGCTTGAAGTTCTTTTCATCGGACATGTGGGTGATGCCTGTCGTCTCCGTCATCCCGTAGCCCTCGCGGATCGGGATCCCGATACTCTGGAAGTACTTCAGGATGTTGTGGGAAATCGGCGCGGCGCCGGAAAAACCGATCTTGACCCGGTCGAACCCCAGCCGCTCCTTGAGCTTCCGGAAGACGGCAAAGTAGGCGATCCGATAGGCGAGGCTCAGCGGAAGGGAGGGGGTATGTCCGGCCAGCACGGCATCGTTGTATCGCCCCCCGATATGGAGCGCGGTCTGGTACGCCTTCCTCTTGAACCAGGTCGCGTCGTCCATCTTCAGCACGATGCCGGAATAGTACTTTTCCCAGATCCGGGGCACGGCATGGAACAGCGTCGGGGAGACGTCCCGCATGTCCGCCATGACCGTGTCCGTGTTCTCCGTGAAATTGATGATATGGCCGATCGTCAGGTGGACCATCAGGTCATAGATCTGTTCGTAGACATGGTTCAGCGGAAGGAAGGAGATGGTCTCGTCGTCCCGGGTCCCTTTGCTGACCGCCGTCGCCTGTTTTCCGACCCAGAGATATCCCTCGTGGGCGAGCATCGCGCCCTTCGGCGGTCCCGTGGTCCCGGAGGTGTAAATGATCCCGGCGATCTCCTCGCCCCGTCCCTCCGCCACCAGCCGGTCGAAGAGCGACGGATCTTCATCCGCCGATTTCCGGCCGAGGTCCAGCAGTTCGTCGAAACTCATGACCATCGGATCACGGAAATCCCGGAGACCCTCCATGTCCCAGACGATCATCTTCCGGAGCGCCGGCGTGTTCTGCCGGAACTCCAGCGCCTTGTCCAACTGCTCTTCATCCTCACAGATGTAGATCACCGCGCCGGAATGGCCGACCACATACTCGCATTCCTTGGCCGGGTTCGTCGTATAGATCCCGACAAAGGTCGCCCCGGCGGACATCGCCCCCAGCGCAGAAAAGAGCCACTCGGGCTGATTCTCGCCGATGATGGCGACATGGTCCCCTTTGGCGACGCCGAGCTTTCGCAGTCCGAGGGCCACATTGCGGACATTCTCGAGATAGGCCGACCAGGAAATGTCGTGCCAGATGCCCAGGTCCTTGTGTCGCATCGCAACCCTTTCGGGCTGCATTTCGGGCTTGTCGGCGCGGACGATCCTTCCGTTCTCCATCAGGAACGCGAAATTCGCATACCGAAGGGCCATGTTGACGTTCTGCTCGACCAGCAGGATCGTCACGCCGTCCTTCTCGTTGATGTCCCGGATGATGTTGAAGATCTCCTGGGTGAGCAGCGGGGAAAGGCCGAGCGACGGTTCGTCGAGCATCAGCAGTTTCGGACGGCTCATCAGCGCCCGGCCGATGGCCAGCATCTGCTGCTCTCCGCCGCTGAGGTGACCGGCATCCTGATCTTTCCGCGCGTTCAGGATGGGGAAGTGCGTCATCACCCGTTCCACATCCTCCCGGATCCCGTTCTTGTCGGAGCGGGTATACGCCCCCATCATGATGTTCTCCAGAACGGAGAGCTCCGGAAAAACCTCCCGTCCCTCGGGAACGTAGCTGATCCCCATCCGGACGATCTGGTCGGTGTCCTTCCGGTCGATCCTCTCTCCCAGAAATTCGATGGTCCCCTTTTCCGGCTGTTCCTCCTTGAGGTCGTAGAGCAGCCGCATGATCGTCTTGAGGGTCGTCGACTTTCCCGCCCCGTTGGATCCCAGCAGGGCTACGATGTCGCCCTGCTTCACCTCGAACGAGATCCCGTGCAGCGCCCGGATCAGGTCGTACCAGGTTTCGATATTGCTCACCTTCAGCATCCGCGCTCCTCCCCCAGGTACGCCCGGATCACCTCCGGGTGGCTCTGGACCTCCGCAGGAGTCCCCTCGACGATCTTTTCCCCCTGGCTCATGGCGAAGATGCGGTCGGAAATCCCCATGATCATGTTCATGTCGTGTTCGATCAGCAGGATCGTCACCCGGTAGTCGGCCTGAATGTCCTTGATCCAGATGTTCAGATCCTCTTTTTCCTCCGTGTTCATGCCCGCGGAGGGTTCGTCCAGCAGCAGGATCTTCGGTTCGAGCGCAAGGGCGCGGCCCAGCTCCACGAGCTTTCTCTTTCCGTAGGGCAGGCTCGCCACATAGCTGTTCCTCACCGACTGCAGGTCCAGAAAATCGATGATCTTCTCCACGATCTCCCGGTTCCGGATCTCCTCTCGGGCGGCTCGGGAAACGCGCCCCCAGAGGAAGGCGCCGGAAAACACGCCCGTTTTCATGTGAATGTGCCTTCCGAGCATCAGGTTGTCCATCACGGTTGCATTGGAGAAGAGCTCGATGTTCTGAAAGGTGCGGGCCACCCCTTTGCGGGCAATGCGGTCCGGCGTAAGACCCACGAGCTCTTCCCCGCTGCATAAGATGCTTCCGCTGTCGGGCCTGTAGATCCCGCTGATGATGTTGAAGATGGTCGTCTTGCCGGACCCGTTCGGTCCGATGATCGAAAAAATGGTGTTTTTCTCCACGTTGAAGCTGACATCGTTCACCGCCTTCAGGCCGCCGAAGGAGATGCTCAGATGTTCGACTTTAAAGTGATCCATCATGGTCCTACTTCTTCCAGGTGGCCAGCTCGTTCGACGTCCAGCCCTGAAGCTCGATGTAGCTCCCGTTCGGACCGCACTTCTGGATCACGATCGAATCGGACCCTTGATGTTGCTTTTCGGTAAAGGTGATCTTCGGGCCGATGGTCTGGTAATCCTTGATCGAATTGAGCGCCTTGAGGGCCGCCTCGGTGCTCAGGTTTCGTCCCACTTTCCGGAGGGCCTCCACGATCGGATCGGCAAACAGGATACCGGCGGAATAGAAGGTCCCCCAACGTTCTTCAGGCGCCAGACGCTTCGCCGCCTCCTTGTACTTCACCATCAGCGGATGCTTGGACTCGGGCGTCTCGCCGAAGTTTCCCGTAATGACCCCCTCCCAGAGCCCGCCGGAGATCTTCTGCATCAGCGGATAATCGGAAAGGGTGTTGGAAGAGACCCACTGCGGTTTGTAGCCGACGTTGGCGGCGGTCTTCAGCGTAATGACGGCCGTAGTCGGGCTAACGTACATTAGGACCGCCTCGGCCCCGGAGTTCTTCAGCCGGAGGATCTGTGACGCAAGGTCCTTTTCGGTAGGTTCCACCGGAATCTCGGCCGCAAGTGACATCTTGTACGTGGCCAGGCGCTGCTTGCAGCCGTCATAACCGTTCTTCCCGTAAGCGTCGTTCTGATACAGGATCCCGATCTTCTTCATTTTCAGCGTTTCGACAATGTACTTTGTCAATATGCTCGCCTCATCCTCATAGAGAGGATAGACACCGAAAAGGTAAGGCTGGACGGGAAAGACGTACTCCTTGACCGCAGTCGCCGGTCCCACCCAGATCACCTTGTTCTGGGCCAGTACGTCTTTCACGGCCATTCCGCCTGCCGCGGAAACGCCGCCGACGAACGCGAAGATCCCCTGGTTTTCCACTAGTTCCTTTACAACGGTGGCCGTCTGGGCTGGATTGTACTGGTCGTCCCGGATGAAGTATGTGATCTTCCGGCCGTGGATCCCCCCCTCCTCGTTGATCACATCGAACAGGAGCTTGCTTCCGCGCGCTACGGATCCCCAAGCGGCCGCTGGACCGGTCTGGGGTCCCCACTGGGCGATCCGGATTTCGTTGTCGTTAAACCCCGCCGGCGCGGCCGGGGCAACTTCGGCGGTCGCGAGAACCGCCAGAACCGCAATCAACGCCATCCACATTCTCTTTTCGAACATCATGACTCCCTCCTTTTTCGATCTTCCTGTGATTCCATGGAAAAACCATAACCAGACTCCCTTATTTTCCGGTGTCACCGACGCCGTTACACCTTCTTCACATAATGTCTCGCAAACAGACCGCTCGGGCGCAGACAGAGGACCAGGATGATCACGATGAAGGCCACGATCGGCTTCCAATGGGGGAAATAGTAGCCGAAGAAATTTTCGATCAGCCCCAGCAGCCCGCCGCCGATGATCACCCCCGGGATGCTCATGAGTCCGCCGAGAACCGCGGCGGCAAAAGCGCGCATGAAAGGCTCCATCATGTAAGCAGGATCGAGCGTGGCCCGCGAGGCGAAGAACATCCCCGCGACGGCGCCGATCAGGGAGCTGAATCCCCAGGCGAACGAGAAGACCCTCTCGGTGCGGATGCCCATGATTTTGGCGGCATGCTTGTTCTGCTGGGTCGCCCGCATGGCCACCCCCAGTTTGCTGTACTTGAAAAAGAGAAAGAGGAAGAGCATGATCGCGGCCGTCACCGCAAAAACGGCGATCGCCCACTGGTTGACGATCATCCCTTTGACCGGCTCATAGGTCACGGAGGCCTTCAGCGGGAGGGAAAAAAACTTCTGCTCCGCCCCCCATTTCCAGCCGGCCAGCCCCATCAGAAACATCTCCGCGCCGAGCGTGATGACGATCAGCCCCAGGATGCTGGGGTGTTTGGCGGGACGCAGGAAAAGAAATTCGATCAGGACCCCGAGAAGAATCGCGAAGACCATGGAGAGGATGAAGGCCAGCCAGAAGGGGTATTCATAGATTGTCAGGATATGGAAGGCCACGAAGGTGGAAAACATCGCCATCTCGCCTTGGGCAAAATTGACCACCTCGGAGGTTTTGTAGATGATCACCACCGCCGTGGCAAAAAGACCATAGCAGGCGCCGATCGCCAATCCCTCCACCAGGAGCTGTCCAAACGGCATCGTTCCCTCCCTTTCGCCCCTTTAGCTGATTGAGAAAACCGACCACCCCTTCGAACGCAGCGACACCCAAAGCGGCCCTCCGTCAGAAGGGCCATGTCCTCCAGTATTTCTTGATGCGGATCCAGATGCCGTACATTCCGAGCGGTTCAAAGATGATGATCCCGATCATGATCAAACCGATCGCGATGCCGCTGAAGTTCTCGAGACCCACCACCGTGAACCACCGCTTCGATAAGGCGGTCAGAAACTCCCCGAGGTACGGGACTTCCGCAATGTTCTTCAGCAGCGCATACTGAAGATAGGTGATCAACGTTGCGCCCAGGATCCCCCCGACGATGGTGCCCAACCCCCCGACGACGACCATCACCAGAAAGATGATGGAGAGGATCAGGTTGAACGTGAACGGATCAAAGAACCCGAGCACAAAGCCGAACAGTCCCCCCGCGATCCCGGCATAGAAGGCGCTCACGGCGAAGGCCAGCGTCTTGTATACGGTCAGGTTCACGCCGATCACCTCGGCGGCGATGTCGCTGTCCCGGATCGCCACGAAGGACCGGCCGACCCGGGTTTTGAGGATGTTTCTGGCGCCGACCACCATGACGATCGTCATGACCAGGATCAAATAGTATTTCTGGACATCGGTTTTCAGAACCCAGGCCATGCCCAGTTGCGGGATTCCCAGATCGAGCGGCGGAACCTTGATTCCCATCCGGCCGCCGAACGCCTCGCCCCCCCCGATGATGTGCATGATCGTCAGACCGAAACCCAGCGAAACGATCGCCAGATAAGGGCCTTCCAGCCGCAGCGCCGGCAGACCGAGAATAAAACCGAAAAAAGCCGCGATAAAGGCGGCCGCGAGGATGGCGAACACAAAGGGAATCTGAAGCTTGGCCATCAGCAGAGCCGTTCCGTATGCGCCGATCGCGAAGAAACCGGCATGGCCCAGCGAGATCTGGCCGGTAGACCCCACAAGGATGTTCAGGCCCACGGCGAGAATCACATGGACCAGGATCATGTTCAGCAGATAGACATAATAATTGGGGGTATAAAGGGGAACCGTGAACAGGACCAGCAGGAGCGCAACCGTCCAGAAAATCACCACCCCGCTTTCGAAGAGCCGGATGTCTTCGTAATAGTCGCGTTTCATATCCATGACGCCACCTCTGGCCGAAGCAGAGCTCTTTCCGCGGCCGTCATTGCCGCGGCAAGGGAACAGCGACTGGTCTGAATATGCAGCTGCTGATTTTTTAACCGCAAGATCCCCGCTTAGGACAGGGACTTCATCATCGCCACCACCGAGGTTGCATCCGGCGCGTAGCCGTCGGCGGCGATCTCCTTCGCGAACCGCTCCGTAACCGGCGCACCCCCGACAATGACCCGGACCCGGGACCTCAACCCCTCATTCTCCAGGGCCAGGATGGTCTGCCTCATCTCCTTCATGGTCGTCGTCAGCAGAGCGGACATTCCGATGAAGAGCGGATTCCCGCTCCGGACCGCGTCCACAAATTTCTCCGTGGAAACGTCCGCTCCGAGATCGGTCACATCATACCCTGCCCCTTCCATCATCATGACGACAAGGTTTTTCCCAATGTCGTGGAGATCCCCTTTTACGGTGCCGATGACCACCTTGCCCGCATCCTTTTGCGTCGAATGAGCCAAATAGGGCTTCAGAACGGCCATGGCCCCCTTCATGGCCCGCGCGGCGAGCAGGACCTCGGGGATATAGACCTCGCCGCTCCGGAATTTATCCCCCACCACGCCCATGGCCGGGATCAGGCCTGACTGAAGCAGGTTTTCCGCGTCCCCTCCCGCCGCCAGGGCTTCTTTGGTTTTTTGAACCAGCGCTTCCGCATCCCCGTTCAAAAGAGGATCGAGAAACAAATTCCCGTCGGACATTCAACAGCCTCCCATTCCGGAACAGGGACACCCTTCATGGAGGGCACCCCTCCGTGAATTACGGATATTCTGCATTTGAGTAAGATCCGGCGGATGACCGGACCCGATTCGCACACGACAACAGAATGAAAACGGCCGGACAAAGCCGGTTGCGGCGCACAATCGTTCGTGAAATACGGCGGTTTCGTAACAAGCTTTCCCAACCCTGTCAAGATTTATTTCCCGTCTTTTTTCGCCTTGACACCTCTGAATCCTCCCTCTATATATCGCATCGGAAACGCAAACGGTTGTATCGGGTCCCCTTCCCTGTTCACATCGTGAGAGGCATGCCATGATCAGCAAAAATGTGATCGATCATCTTCGTCGGAAAATCGGCGCCCAAAACGTTTACCACGAGCGGGAGGATCTGCTCGTCCTGGGCTATGATGCAACGCCGGAAATCGAAGGCCTTCCGGAGGTGGCCGTCTTTCCGGAAACCCGAGAGGGATTGGAAGCCGCCCTGGAGGTCAGCCGTCAGGAAGGGCTCGCCGTCACCCCGCGCGGCGCGGCCACGGGCCTCTCCGGGGGCAGCACCCCGGCGGCGGGCGGGATGATCCTGGGCCTCACGCGGATGAACCGGATTCTGGAAATCGATGAAGAAAATCTGACGGCGACGGCGGAAACCGGGGTGATCACGACCCAGCTCTTCAACGCGGTGGCGGCGCACGGCCTGTTCTATCCGCCCGATCCCGGATCGCAAAACGTATCGACGCTCGGCGGCAATGTGGCGGAGAATGCGGGCGGTTTGCGGGGTCTCAAATACGGGGTCACCCGGAACTATGTGATGGCGCTTTCCGGTCTGCTCTACGACGGTACGGAATTTGTCGCCGGAAACAAGTGCGTCAAGGATGTGGCCGGGTACTCCCTGCGGGATCTCCTGGTGGGCAGCGAGGGGACCCTGGGGATCATCACCGAGATCACGGTCCGGTTGATCAATCCGCCGCAGGACAAGCGGACGCTTCTGGCCTATTTCCGGGACATCCGCACGGCCGGCGAGGCGGTCTCCAAGATCATTGCCGCACGGATCATCCCCGCCACCCTCGAGATCATGGACAAGACGACCATCAACTGCGTGGAGGATTTCGCCAAGATCGGCCTGCCGCGCGAAATGGAAGCGCTTCTGCTGATCGAGGTGGACGGCCACCCGGCGGTGGTCGCCGAAGAGGTGGCGGGGGTCCGCAAGGTTCTCGAACAGGTCAAAGCGGCCGAGATCCGCCAGGCCGCAAATGCCGAAGAGGCGTTGCAGCTGGCCGCCGCACGGAGGACCTCCCTTTCGGCCGTCGCGCGCGTGTCGCCGACCACGATTCTCGAAGACGCCACCGTTCCCCGGAGCCGCCTCGCCGAAACCTTCGCCGAAATCGAACGGCTCAAGAAGAAGTACGGCATTCAGGTGGCCACGTACGGACATGCCGGCGACGGCAACCTCCATCCCACGGCGGTGACCGACGAGAGGAATCCGCTCGAGCTTGAAAAGGTCCATGCCTTCTTCTCCGAACTCTACGAAAAGGTTCTTTCCCTGGGGGGGACCGTCTCGGGAGAGCATGGAATCGGAATGGCGAAGAAGGGCTATCTGCTTCGGCAGTTCGGGCAGGGAGGAATGGAGGTGATGCGCCGGATCAAGAAGGGATTCGACCCGGACGGCCGGCTCAACCCCGGAAAGATATTTCTCGAGCAGGGGGTCTCCACCGGCATGAAGATTCCGGGAGGCGCCCATGTCTGAAAAACCCTCCACGGGCAACTTTCGTCCGGAGGATGCCCCGGCCTATGAATCCATCCTCCAGTGCATGCGCTGCGGTTTTTGTCTGGCCGTTTGCCCCACTTACGCGCTGACAAACCGCGAACGGTCCAGCCCCCGGGGACGGGCCGCCCTCGCCCGCGCCGTGGCGGAAGGAAAGCTGGAATTCACATCCGCCGTGCGGGACGAAGCGTTCCTCTGCCTCGACTGCAAGGCCTGCTCGACGGCATGCCCGTCGGGCGTCCGGGTCGGCACGATCATGGAACTCTGCCGGAGCCAGTCGCAGTCTTTTCATCCCCCTTCCCTTCCTGCGGGAATGCTGCGAGACTTCATCCTGAAGCGGATGCTTCCGTCGCCGGCGATGATGGAAACCTCGATGATCCCGGTTCGGCTCTATCAGCGGCTCGGCCTCCAGTGGGCGGTCCGCAACCTGCGGATCAACCGTTTCCTTCCCGATGTTCTGGCCAAGATGGAGGGGATTCTCCCGACGCTTGCCCCTCCGCTGCGCACGGAAATCCCGGAGACGATTCCCGCCCAGGGTGAAAGGCGGGGCCGCGTCGGCTTCTTCCTCGGCTGCGCAATGAGCCTGGTCTTCGCCGAGGTGTCACGGCAGACGGCTCGGATCCTCTCGCAACAGGGATTTGACGTCGTAACCCCGAAGGAGGTCAAGTGTTGCGGAGCGCCCCACCTCGCCGAAGGCGACCGCGACAGCGCCCGGCGTCTCGCCCTGATCAATATCGACCTCTTTCGATCGCTCGACGTCGATTATATTGTGACGGATTGCGCCGGTTGCGGCTGCTCACTGAAAGAGTACGAAGAGATCCTCGAACATCGGGCCGACCATGACAGGGTCCATCTCTTCTGTTCGAAGGTCCGCGACATCTCCGAATTCCTCGCCGAAGTCGGCATCCGCACGGAAGGGCTCCGGCCGGTTCCGCTGAGCGTCACCTATCACGAGCCCTGCCACCTTGTCCACGGGCAGGGCCTCTCCAAGCCGCCGCGACAGGTGATCCGGTCGATCCCGGGGGTCGAGCTTCGGGAGATGAAGGAATCCAGTTGGTGCTGCGGCATGGCCGGCTCCTTCGCGCTCAAGGAACTGGAGACCAGCCGACGGATTCTGGAGAGAAAACTGGCGAATGTCCGCGATACCGACGCGGATGTCCTGGTCACCGCCAACCCCGGCTGCCACCTCCAGCTCGCCTGGGGCGTCCGCGAGCTCGCCATGAAGCAGCCCGTCTGGCATATCGTGGAGCTCCTGGGAAAGTCTCTCCCGCAATGAACGGCAACAGTCCGGTAGCCATAAAATCAAACCGAACCCTGACGGGCGGACGGCCCTTGCGGTTCACCGATGAAGTCCTTCCGGAAGAAAGACGAGCAGCGGCTTCCCGTGCTCGTCGAAACGGAGATCGAAATTGACCGGCCCTATCGAACAGAAATTCCTGGAATTGATCGCAATCATCGCCCGGCTGCGATCGCCGGAAGGATGCCCGTGGGACAGGATGCAGGGGAAGGAGGATATCGGCCGTTACCTGATCGAAGAGGCCTACGAGGTTCTCGAGGCGCTGGAGTCTCCCTCACCGGAGAACCTCAGGGAGGAACTCGGCGACCTCCTCTTCCACATCCTCTTTCTCGCGCGTCTGGCCGAGGAGGCGCACGAATTCAACCTGGGGGACGTTCTGGAGGAGATCGCCGCGAAGATGATCCGCCGTCATCCGCACGTTTTCGGCAACGCAACGGTCGAAAATGTTGAGGACGTCCGGATAAACTGGGAACGGATCAAGACCGAGGTGGAACACAAGAAGCGATCGCAATCCCCCCTCTTCGATGACGTGTCGGGATCTCTTTCCACGCTGGCCAAAGCCCAAAGGTTTGCCGCCCGTGCCGCCGAGGCCGGTTTCGACTGGCCGGACGCGGAAGGGGTTTTGCAGAAGGTGGAGGAGGAGCTGGCCGAGTTCCGCGCCGCGCTCCGGACGGACCGAAGGCCACAAATGAGGGAGGAGGCGGGCGATCTGATCTTCACGCTGGTGAATCTGTGCCGTTTCGTTCACGTGGATGCGGAGGCGGCGCTCCGATCCTCTCTGGCCAAATTCACCGATCGTTTTTCCCGCGTTGAACGGACCTTGGCCGCCCGGGGGAAAACCCTGCAAAACGCCTCCATGACCGAGATGAACGGGATCTGGGACGAAGTCAAGAAAAGGAAAGGACCTTCGGAAAACCCATGAAATACTTTCTCTGCGTTCTGGGAATGGTCCTCGTCATCGAAGGCATCCCGTATTTCACGTTCCCCGAAAAGCTGAAAATCTACCTGAATAAATTGACGGAAATCCCCGACACGACGCTCCGGATCATGGGCGCCGCCGCGATGGCGATCGGTCTCATCCTGGTGTATTTCGGAACCTGCTGACCTTGATCCCCCGGATCGACAAACCCACTGAAAAAGCGCCCCGCCGACGGATCGCATTGCATGCAGGGATGCCGTCCACGTCCAACGCCATCAGGGTCAACTAGCCTGAGGGCATTTGCTCATGAATTCCACCAGCTCTTTTTCTTCCAGGCCGATCCCCAGTGCGGCATCCAAGCGTTTTGAGACGACCCCGTTTTCAAAGAAAAGCACCGTCGGATAGGCTTTCACAAGATACCGATCGGCGATGGTTTCCTCATCATCCCGAACCATGACAAAATGTCGATTCTCATTTTCGGCACACTTAGCAAATACCGGAAGGAACCTTGCGCAAAAGGGACACCAGGAGGCATAAAAAAGGGCAATGACAGGGTCCTTCGATTTCAGCACCTGTCCCAGGTCATGATCGGTACATACAACTGTGCAGTTGTTCTCAAGGATCATCGGGCATCTCCTTCCAAAATGGACCGGCCACCAAAGCCTCGCAAAGGACCGGAAAAGGATATTTGTCTTCATTTTCTCACAATGGACAAAATCCGTCCATCCCTCTGTTGGTCTCTCTGTTGGTCGGGACTCTGTTTGTCCTTGAGTTTCTTGAATGGAACATTCAATTCCGATTGACTTTCCAGGCTGTTTTTGATTATGTGCCGCATCCTTTTTGGATGGAATGCGGATGCATCTTAGCGACTACACCTATGACCTGCCCGAGGAGCTGATCGCCCAGCTACCGGCGGAGGTCCGGGACCGCTCCCGGATGATGGTTTTGCATCGCAACGCGGGAGAGATCGAGGTCCGGACTTTCCGGGATCTTCCCGAATACTTCGGCGAAGGGGATCTTTTCGTCGTGAACGATTCGCGTGTTTTTCCGGCACGCCTGGTCGGCAGGAAGGAAACCGGAGGCTTGATCGAGATTCTGCTGCTGAGGCGGTCTCCGGGGGGGGCTCCGGAAGAAACCTGGGAGGTGCTGCTTCGTCCCGCCAAACGGGTCCGCATCGGGATGCCGATTGTTTTTGAGGAAGGTTGCCGGGCGCGGGTGATCCGGCGACTTTCGGAAAAGCAGTGGATCATCGAATTCCGGATGGAGGTCCCCTTTGACGACTTTCTCTCCCGCTTCGGCCGGGCGCCCCTGCCGCCCTACATCAGGCGAAGCAGAACACGGCCGCGGTCGGAGCAGGATCTGGCGCGGTACCAGACCGTTTATGCGCGGGCAAACGGTTCCGTCGCGGCGCCGACGGCAGGGCTGCACTTTACGGAAGAGATGTTCGGCAGACTGCGCAGCCGGTCGGTCCGGATCGCCCCCGTGACCCTTCATGTCGGTTACGGCACATTCCTCCCGATCGAAGCGGAAAACGTGGAGGAGCATGTCATGGAGGAGGAGCACTTTACGCTGGGGGAAGAGACGGCCCGGATGGTCAACAGCGCAAGACGGGTCGTTGCGGTGGGAACCACCTCGACCCGTGTGCTCGAATCGGTGGCCGATTCGGAAGGAAAGATCCGCGCGGCTTCCGGTTCCACCCGCCTGTACCTTTACCCGGGCATCCCGTTCCGGTGCGTCGATGCATTGTTGACGAATTTCCACCTGCCGAAATCGTCTCTTCTTCTGCTGGTGTGTGCGTTTGCCGGGCGAGAAAAGATCCTCGAGGCATACAGGGTCGCCATCGAGAACCGGTTCCGTTTCTACAGCTACGGGGACTGCATGCTGATCTTGTAGGTTGGGGGAAAATGGAATTTACGCAGACCGCAAAAGATCCCGGTTGCAGGGCCAGGCTGGGGGTGATCCAAACGCCGCACGGCCGGGTGACGACGCCGGCTTTTATGCCGGTCGGCACGCAGGGCGCCGTCAAGGCGATGATGCCCGAACAGGTTCGAGACCTCGGCGCGGACATCATTCTCGCCAATACCTATCACCTCTATCTGCGGCCCGGCCACCGACTGATTGCCGAAATGGGGGGACTTCACCGGTTCATGAACTGGTCCGGCCCCATCCTGACCGACAGCGGGGGATTCCAGATCTACAGTCTCGGCGCGCTGCGCACGATTTCAGAAGAGGGGGTTCTGTTTCAATCCCATGTGGACGGTTCCAGCCATTTTCTCGGACCGGAATCGGCGGTGGAGATCCAGGAGGCGCTCGGAAGCGACATCATGATGTGCCTCGACGAGTGTATCGCCTATCCGGCGCACCGGAATGAAGCCGAGCGCGCTCTCGCGCGGACGGCGCGTTGGGCGGAACGATGCAAGAAAAGCCGCAGGAACCCGGACCATGCCCTTTTCGGAATCGTCCAGGGAGGCGTCTATCCGGACCTCCGCCGGAGGGGAGCGGAGGAGATGTCGACGATCGGTTTCGACGGTTATGCGATCGGCGGCCTCAGCGTCGGAGAGCCCAAGGACAAGATGCTGGAGATCCTGTCGTGCACAGCCCCTCTACTCCCGGAGAACCGTCCCCGCTACCTGATGGGTGTCGGGACGCCCGAGGATCTTGTCGAGGGCGTCTTTCACGGGATCGATCTGTTTGACTGCGTGATGCCGACCCGTTCCGCCCGGAACGGATTGTTGTTTACAAACCATGAAAAGGTTGTTATAAAAAACGCCCGTTACCGGGACGACGGCTCGCCGGTAGACAGCGAATGTGATTGTTATACCTGTCAAAATTACTCGCGGGCCTACCTTCGGCACCTCTATATGTCCGGGGAAATCCTGGCCATGGTGCTCAACACGATCCACAACCTGCGGCATTACCTGCGCCTCATGGAACGGATCCGGGAAGCGATCCGGGAAAGTCGGTACACGGGATTTCGAGACCTTTTTCTGCGGGAGCGCCCGTCCGCGGGCGCCGAGGGGGCTCGGTTGCCGGAATTGGCGGGGGATGCTCCCCTGATAAATGAATAAACCAAAAGGGAGGGTTTTGCATTGATGAATACAGCTTATGCGATGGGCGCTCCGGGAGGGGGAGGCGGTGCCGCCGGCGGTGATTTCAGCTTCATCATCATGATGGCGGTTCTGTTCGGTATTTTTTATTTTCTGCTGATCCGGCCTCAGCAGAAAAAACAGAAGGAGATCAAGAATATGATCGCAAGCCTGGCCCACGGGGATCTGGTGATGACCTCCGGCGGAATCCAGGGAAAGGTCGTGGCGCTGACGGATACCGTCGTGACGGTTGAGATTGCCGACAAGGTCAAGATCAAGGTCGGCAGAAATTTCATCGTGGCCGTCCTGCAGAAGGCATCCCAGGGATGAGTTGCACGAACCGCATCCGCAGTGAAGTGTTCCGTTCGAAAGGGGTTCACCATGTTTAAAAGCATCAGAATCAGGGCTGCCGTCACGATCCTCATCTGTCTTGCCGCGTTCGTCTATCTGGCGCCTTCCCTGACGGCCGATCTTCCCGAAGCCTGGAAGAAATACCTCCCGACGGACCGGATCCACCTCGGTCTCGATCTGCAGGGAGGGATGCATCTCGTGTTGGAAGTGGATACGGAAAAGGCGGTCGAAAGCACACTGGACCGAAGCATGAACGACCTGAAGGAACACCTGATGGATCAACGGGTCCGCTTCAGGTTCCATGAACGGACCCGGGAGAAAGGACCTTCCTTTGAATTCCCCGATTCCGCCTCGCGGGACGCATTCGACAAGGTCCTCCGTGACCAGTACCCGGACCTGGAAACCGCCGGTTCACAAATCATCGAGGGCAAGGGGCTGGTCTCTCTGAAAATCAAGGAAAAACGAGCTGCAGACATCCGAAAAATGGCCGTGGAGCAGAGCCTGGAGACCATCCGCAATCGAGTCGATCAGTTCGGCATTTCCGAACCGGAGATCATCCCGCAGGGGACGGACCGAATCATCGTACAGCTCCCCGGCGTCAAGGATCCGTCAAGAGCCAAAAATCTGATCGGCCGGACGGCCCTGCTGGAGTTCAAGCTCGTCGACGAGGAACACAGCCTGGACGAGGCCCTCAAGGGAAACGTCCCGGAAGGAAGCATCGTCGCCTATGAAACCCGGTTGGACCGTTCCTCCGGACGGCGGTCCGAGATTCCCATCCTTCTGATCAACAGAACGCTCATGACCGGGGACGCGCTCGAGACGGCCAACGTCCAGATCGGCGACCGCTTCGGCGAGCCTCACGTCTCGCTGAAATTCAACGCGCGGGGGGGAAAAGACTTTGACCGGATCACGGGCGAGAACGTCAAGAAACGGCTTGCGATCGTCCTCGACGGCCGGGTTCACTCGGCCCCGGTGATTCAGGAGAGGATCTCGGGCGGACAGGCCCAGATCACCGGCGCCTTCACGATGGAGGAGGCCAGCGACCTGGCCATCGTGCTGCGCGCGGGCGCACTCCCGGCGCCGGTGAATATCCTGGAGGAGCGGACGGTCGGTCCCTCCCTTGGTCAGGACTCCATCGACAAGGGAACCACGGCCTGCGTCATTGCCGCCATTCTGACTCTCCTCTTCATGATTCTTTACTACCGCCTGACCGGCATCATTGCCGATGTAGCCTTGGTGATGAACATGCTGCTGCTGCTCGGCGTGATGGTCGCGTTCAAGGCGACGCTGACCCTCCCCGGCATCGCCGGCATCGTACTGACGATCGGCATGGCGGTAGATGCCAACGTTCTGATCAATGAACGGATCCGAGAGGAGCTGCGTCTGGGGAAAACACCGCGTGCGGCGGTCGAGGCCGGCTACGCGAAGGCCTTTTTGACCATCTTCGATTCCAATGTGACCACACTGGTGGCGGCGCTTTTCCTCTTCGGTTTCGGAACAGGACCGGTCAAGGGTTTCGCCGTGACATTGACGATCGGCATCGTGGTCAGTGTGTTCACCGCCGTTTTTGTCACACGGATCATCTTCGACCACTTCGTCTGGAACCGCAAAATCGAGAGGATCAGCATTTAGGAACGGCCGGGGGGTCCGCCCCGATGCAAACCGTCGCCTGTTGTTATTGAGGAGAATTCCATGCAAATCATCAAATCGGAAACCCATTTTGACTTCGTCAGGTTGATGAAGCCCGCCGTTTTGCTTTCCATCGCCGTGATTGTGATCGGTATCGTTTCGCTGGTCTGGCATGGGGGGCCGAATTATGGAATCGATTTTGCGGGCGGCACCCTGATCCAGATCAAGTTTCAGAACGAAACTCCTGCCGAAAAGATCCGGGCCGCTTTCAAGACGATCGGCTTCGAAGGCAGTATCATCCAGAACTACGGTCCCAACGAGGTCATGGTCCGGACGGCCGAAATCGGAAGCGACACGAAGGGGCTCACGACACGCGTCGATGAAGCGCTGGGCACGGCTTTCGGCAAGGGGTCTTATGAAGTCCGCAGAATCGAGATGGTCGGACCCAAGGTCGGAAAGGATTTGACGAGAAAAGCGCTGCTGGCGATTATCTTCTCATGGATCGGCATTCTGGTCTATGTCGGCGTCCGTTTCGAGTTCCGTTACGCACTGGGGGGAATCATCGCGCTGGTTCACGACGTCTTGATCACGATCACCTTCCTCTCGCTGTTTAACAAGGAGTTCGACCTGAACATCGTGGCGGCGTTACTGACGATCGTCGGATACTCGATCAACGATACGATCGTCATTTTCGACCGGATCCGTGAAAATGTTCGTAAAAATATTCGGCAGTCCCTGACGGACATCATCAACATGAGCGTCAACCAAACCCTCAGCCGGACCATCCTGACGTCCCTGACGCTGCTCATCGTTTTGGTGATCCTGTTCCTCTTCGGGGGCGCCGTCATCCATGATTTCGCCTTTGCACTGCTGGTCGGCACGGTCGCCGGCGTCTATTCGACCGTGTTCATCGCAAGCCCGATCGTGCTTCTATTTGAAAAGATCAAACCGACCAGGATGAAAAGAAAGAAATAACATTGAGCCCCGTGGAGATCGGAGGACTGACCCTGTTCATCCTGGTGCTTTTCTTCGGCGCCTTCTCCATCCTGTTCGGCCTTCCGGGGACTTTGGTCATTCTGATCGACGCGGCAGTGTATGCGGCGGTTACGGGATTTGAAAGGATCGGCTTCAAGATTCTGATCACGCTGCTGCTTCTTTCCATTCTCGCGGAATTGGCCGACTTCGCCGTCGGGATGGCGGGCGCCGTCAAGTTCGGCGCCTCCCGCAGGTCGTTTTGGGCTTCCATAGTCGGGGGCCTCATCGGCGCCGCGTTGCTGGCGCCTTTTCTGTGGGGACTCGGGATCATCGCCGGGGGGCTTTTCGGCGGTTTTGTCGGGATCCTGACGGTCGAACTGCTCAACCGGAACCGCCTGAAACCGACACTTCGGGCCGCCTGGGGCGCGGTGCTGGGCCGGGCCGCAGGAATATTCGTGAAGGGCTTGTTCGCGCTGATCATGATCATCATCACACTGACGAGCGTCTACTCGTAAGGAAAGGGTTATGGGAAAACCAAAATCGAAACTGCAGGAATACATCGAGGCAATCATCCTGGCCATCGTGATCGCCTTTTTCATCCGAACCTTCGTCATCCAGGCCTACAAGATCCCGTCCGGCTC
>JAEAMG010000523.1_pt1 | contig 42027 bp, 41 predicted proteins | sample 8958741 | NCBI WGS metagenome assembly JAEAMG01 (sample SAMN16933256, study PRJNA681125) | bioreactor sludge metagenome | isolation source: anaerobic bioreactor treating anionic surfactant - SDBS | place: India: Bengaluru | collected 2019-02-28 | reverse complement strand
CCGAGGAACGAAGGCGGAATGGGATTATAAGGGCGAAGCCCTTATTTCATTATATTTTTCTTTCATATTTACAACATCGATATAGAAAGAGACACGGATCCTCCGATTAAATAGTATTTAATGTATGCAGGTCTTGTCTGTAACGTTCTTTTTGCATAAACATATTTTTAATTTAATGATAGTTTTATTTCTATTAATTTTTCATTTCCATGAATGGCCCTATCTAACTTAAATCAACGGTTTGTCACATAAAATGTTACAGAGTCGGCAACATTTTCCACCATCAAATCAGGTCTTAGTTTTTTGAATGTAGTCTTCATTTTCGACAATGCTTTTACATCCAACTTAAAATCAACTCATGCTATCTAAATCATTAGATAATATAGTTTGATATATATAGAAGAATAATTTATGTACAAATTCATATTCTGCACACAAATATAACAATATATATGCAAAGTCGATAGATTCAATAATTTATTTGAGTGATTCACTACTAATTTTTGCTTAGCCAGTTATTCAATTCATTCATGATATTATTAATTATATTTTGCTGATCCGCCCCTAGACCTTTTGTAGATGTTTTGTTGCCAAGAAATCTTGACATAAACCCATCTTTTAATTGTTCAACTATCTCATTATTTGCACTTTTTGAACTAAGATATTTACTAATAATGTCCTGATAACCCTTTAAACTACCCGTAGATAAATCAACATTACTCTTAGAATCTCCTAACATTTTTACTAAATCATCTATTTTTCCTAAATCCAATCCTAATAGAGTTGTATTACCTGTTTTTCCAAATAGTTTATCCAGTAGGCCCATTTTACACCTTCATTTAACTTTTTAATTACATATAATCAGAATATGCATAAACTTTTCGATTATTTGTTGATTAAGTATTCAGATGAATAACAAGGAAAATAAAAGTTATTTTTAAAAGAAAAAAATTTTGGTAGTCTATAGGGGCTAAATATAACAGGTAGCATATCATCTGAATTTCCATTATCTCTTTTAATCAACTTTATCCAACATTATTCTAAACGTGCATACAGCAATAAATTTGTCTACAATCAACTATTATTTCATATAAAATTTCACTTAATTAAATAAACCAGATTAGTGATTACACTATATGACCAATAAACAAACATTTATTACTATTAAGAAACAAATTGAAGATTCAATGAAAATCATCAAAAGATTAGACCCAACTTCGTTGATTCCATATCTAGATACCTTAACAACACATCCCAACTTTAACGTCTACATTGATGGATTCAATACGCTTGTTGATAGCCATAATAAACTTGTTGATATCCATAACAAAACACTTGTAAAAAGTAAAGATGATTTAGGACAATTTATCAACATTGATAAATGCATATTGCAGAAAATAGAACATTATCATCAACCTCGGCAATAAAAAACAATTCGATATATTATTTCATAGTTGAAAGTGATATTAAGTATGAACTTACTTTTTTATCAACCGATATCTGTAATAATAAAAATTGTTTAGAATTCTACGATAATTTTCTTAGATGTTACTCATATTAATCTTTTACTTACATCATAACATATTTATTCCAAAGCGCGATCAGCAAGAGTTAATTGCATACCCTCGTTTAACAAAGAGTAAACCTGTATGAGAACATTCATCCCAAGGACCATAGTATTTTAATACTATCCAAGTTTTTATCAGCTCGTTGATAAGAAAATGACTGGACGAATTGTTTCAGGTAAAACAATTGCAGATGGCATGAAAGAAACGATAAAAGAACAAGTCAAGATAATAAAAAGAACGTATGGATTCGTTCCAAGAATTCTTAGTATCAGTGTTGGCAAACACCCAGAAAGTGAGGTATATTTAAAACAACGTGATAAAGCCTGCAACGAAGTTGGCATTAGTTCAATTTACAAAGAACTTAATGAAGATATTTCTAAAAAAGAATTAATAGAAATTATTGAAGAATCAAACAGTGATAAAATGATTCATGGAATTCTTATTCAATTTCCCCTCCCTAGTGGAATATCTGTCGAAAAAATAATAAACACAATCGATCCAAAAAAAGATGTTGAAGGTCTCTCGCCTAAAAATATGGGTAACATCCTCATTGGCAATGAGTCGCTGGTTCCATGTACTCCTCTTGCAGTAATAAAAATTTTAGAACATGAACGGCTCAATATACAAGGAAAACATGTAATCATCGTGAATCATAGTGCTGTGGTTGGAAAACCATTAGCTGCATTGTGCCTAAATCGTAATGCAACGGTATCAATATGCCATGTGTATACAAAAAACCTTCAAGAGATAACATCGCAAGCAGATGTTTTAATTTCCGCAGCTGGCGTACCTGGTTTAATAACAGGCAATCATGTCAAAGAAGGTGCCTGCGTCATAGATGTTGCTGTTGTGCAGACCGATAAAGGTCTATGTGGTGATGTCAAGCAATCCGAAATCTTGCAAAAAGTTTCATTCGTAACCCCCGTTCCCGGTGGTGTTGGTCCTGTAACAGTCGCCTGTGCTTTACATAATATGATAAAAACAACATTATGCACTGCTGAGGCAATGAAATGACGTTCTCGTATCGTCTTATAGAATTTATTTTTTTTATTGCAGGTATTCTTATTCTTGGATATGGTGTGATTCAACAAGAGATTTCAGTCGGAATTGTCGTATTCTTCCCTTTTGTTATTGGATCAGGACCCTATATAGCAATTTCCATAATGATGTTCTTTTGTGCTATGATTGTCTTACTCCATTCTTTTAGTGAAGAGATTAGGACAATCCAAAAACCTAGAAGTGAAAGAGATACTCTATCTGATGAAACAAAAGATTCGTATGATACACCACCTATGAAAACTGGTGGGATTATTTTGATTGGACCTATACCAATTGTTTTTGGGTCTACTAAAAAGATGGTTGTTTCTCTTTTATTTTTAACCCTTCTGTTACTTGTCATCATTACGTTTGTTATTCCACTAATAGTACATTGAATTTAGATTGTTTTGAGAAATCTATTATATACCATACGAACATTATAATATTATTTTGAAAGGGGATACATAATGAAAAAAATCATCATCACAATTTCAATAGTATGCCTATTTTTGTTGAATGATATTGGAGTGAGTTCATCGCAGAATGATGATTCTAATCAAACAATTGAGCATAAGCGATATTTCTCAACACCTTTATATGCAGATCAAGGAGAGTTCATAAGTGTAACATTTCATGAGGCAACCTCAATACTGTCACAAGCAGGCAATCCATCCCTTCCTATCATTTCGGAGGTCTTTACACTTCCTTTTGGAAGTACAATAAACGATATTACTGTTACTTTTGGTAATGAACAGCAATTCTTGCTCCCTAAAAAAATTACCCCATCTATATCGCCACAGTACTTATCTATAGAATTCAACGGTGCCCTGTTACCATCAGATTTGAACACAGCAGTTTACGAGGGTTCTAATCCTTTTCCGAATGAGAATTATTGGTACCGAACGGGTACAGGATTATCCGGTAAAGACCATGTCATCTATGTCACTATTTTTTTAAGTCCTCTCACTTATGAGCCACGTAGAAATATTATCACAAAACATGAAGAAGCTACAATTTCAATATCATATGATCCCCCAGTCACACCGATGGTGTTCCATGATGCTTACGACTTGCTTATCATTGCACCAAGAGAGTATCAAGAAGCATTGCAACCACTAGTAGAAGTGAAACAGAACCACGAAATACGAACTATACTTATGGTTCTTGAGGATATACCCTCAATTGGTATCGATCAACAGGAAGATATAAAATATTGTATTAAAGATGCTCTTGAAACCTGGGGAGTCACCTATGTACTCCTTGTTGGTGGAGGAATAAAAAATTACGAACAGATGCCTGTCCGTTATGCGTGGGTTGGCTCAGGTGATTACGAACGATACTTTCCCAGCGATCTATATTATGCAGATATTTATGATGCAAATGGAAATTTTTCAACTTGGGATAACAATAGCAACCGAAAATACGCAGAGTTTCCAGATGATAACGTTTCAGTTGATTTATACCCTGATGTATACCTCGGAAGATTACCGTGCAACACAACAGAGGAAGTAAACCATATAGTCAATAAAATCATTTCATTTATGGAAACGAATCAGGTTACCCATCATATTGTCCAAATGGGAGGAGATACATTCCCTGGAGATTCAGAAAAAATTTGCGAGGGGGAATATGCAAATAAGCAAGTTATGGAGCGATTACCAAATTACACATCGACACAACTGTGGGGTTCAAAGAAGAATCTGTTCAGATTTACTATAGTCTATAATATATTCAAGGGTGCTGATTTTGTTGACTTCTCAGGTCATGGGAGCTATGTCAGCTGGGCAACGCATCCACCATATGACGATTCAAAATGGATTCCTCATGGACCATACTATGATGGATTTGTTTATATCAATGCTCAATGGTTGTTAAATGCAAAGAAACTCCCTGTGTTTGTCTTTAACGCTTGCTCATGCAGCAAGTTCTCCGAATTTGAGCCATGCCTGAGCTGGTCAGTACTAAAGCAGCCAAATGGTGGAGGAATAGCATCATTTGGCGCTTCAGGCATTGGATATGGAATGTATGGCAGTTATGAAACTGAACGTGTATTCGGTTGGATGGAAGTCAATCTCTTAGATGGATTATCACACGAGAAGATACTTGGTCTTGTCTGGGGAACATCATTAACTAAGTATATCAACAGCTTTGTACTCGATGAAGCAGATTACAAAACAGTTTATGAAATGGAATTGTTTGGAGACCCTTCATTAGCAATCGATAACGCATAAAATAAACAAACGTTCCTTCTTTTTTCTCTTCGTATCCTTTTATTCTGTAGTAAATACAAAACGATATGTTATATGATATCCTTTGTGCTTCACTTTTGTATAATACCGATTGTCTTAAAACCTATTCTAGTGCCACTTATCGAATAAAAAGCACTAAACAAAGCGTTTTATAACTGTACATCATATGAAACCATAAACATGAACTTTTACGATGAAATTATTTCGCTACTTCTATCTAAAAAGATTCAATCAAAAAATCAAGTCCATCGACTGAAAATAGAACTTTGCAGAAAATATGAATTGGAAGCAATTCCATCAGATGCATCAATCCTTGCACATCTTCCTTACTCCCTATCAAAAGTTGAAATGAAATTGCTTCTTTCAGTGTTGCAAAAAAAACCTATGCGCACAATATCAGGCGTTGCTGTTATTGCAGTAATGACTTCACCAGCATTGTGTCCGCATGGTACTTGCATTCCTTGTCCAGGGGGAATTAAGTATACATCACCACAGAGCTATACTGGCAATGAACCAGCGGCCATGCGAGCAAAAATGCATAGTTTCGATCCATTTCTTCAGGTTCAAGCTCGATTACTGCAACTTCAGAATATTGGCCATGAGGTCGATAAAACCGAACTGATAATCATGGGTGGAACATTTACAGCTCGGTTGCCTTGGTACCAAGAATGGTTTGTAAAACGATGTTATGATGCAATGAATAGTATCACGTCAGATTCTCTTGAAATTGCGAAAAAATGTAATGAAACGGCAAAAACTCGATGTATTGGTCTTACGATAGAAACTCGACCAGATTGGCTACGGCTTCAACATGCGGACACCATTTTACGTTTTGGTGCTACACGGGTCGAACTTGGAGTTCAATCAGTCTTTGATGATGTTTTATACGCAATAAAAAGAAACCATACTGTATCAGATAGTATTACTGCAACTCAAATAGCAAAAGATTCAGGATTAAAGGTTTGTTATCATATGATGCCAGGGTTACCGGAATCTGATGAACAAAAAGACCTAGAGACATTTCGGACCATTTTTAAACAGCCCGAGTTTAGACCTGATATGCTTAAAATTTATCCGACACTCGTTGTCCAAGGTACTCCTCTATTTGAGATGTGGACGAAAAGGGAGTATACACCTTTATCAACTGAAAAAGCTCAAAAACTTGTTGCTCAGATGGTTGCTTTAGTCCCCGAATGGGTTCGAATTCAACGAATTCAACGCGATGTACCAGCCCAATATATCGATGCAGGAGTAACAAAAAGTAACCTTAGACAACTTGTTGATGAAGAGCTCATACGATCAAACAAAAAAAGTCTTGATATCCGAAGTAAAGAGGTTGGGCATCGACATAAGGCAGACATCGAAGACGTATCAATAGATGATATAAAGTTAAATAAAATTGTTTACGATGCGAGTAAAGGAACGGAGGTGTTTCTCCAACTTATCGCAAAACCGTCTGATGTGCTCATTGGATTTCTACGATTAAGAGATTTATTTCAACCTTACCGTTGGGAACTCTGTCAGCATCCCTGTATGATTATTAGAGAAGTGAAAGTCGTTGGCAAGGAGGTAGGTATCGGTATGAATGACGATGACAGTTGGCAGCATAAAGGATTGGGATCGCAGCTTATTGAAGTTGCAGAAAAAATTTGTCTTGAAGAATTTGACAAAAAATGGTTATTCGTTCTGAGTGGTGTTGGCGTGAAGGAATATTACCGTAAATACCATGGTTTTTTAGACAAAGGGATCTATCTGTATAAAAAAATTTCTTAAACTAATCTCATTTTTGGCGGGTCGATATCCTTTAAGGCTTTCTTTGCTAGGAGAAATACATCATGATATGTTTTTGTTTGTGTTTCGTTTTCATTAGACCTTCTAGTAATTGTATTCCCCACGTTTGGTATCTCTTGCTCTTCATCAAGAGACGAGAATAATTTACCTTCTCTTTCCTCGCTTCTCAACTCTTTTACAATATCAGGTTCATTAAGAAATATAGATTCCTCATTATCAGTAAATACAGAATCGTTGTTGATATATTCATAACCCTCAATGGAACTCTCTCTCAACTCATCATAATAGTTTTCGTTCATATGAAACTTCTTATATTGCTTTTTTTTATAGTAATTCATAGTTATTTCTCTCAATATTTTTCTTTGTTAAACAAAAATAGTATAAAAATGTAACTTTTCGTTATAACATCATTTTAATAGCAATTAGGGGCGATAATCTCTAATAAGAAAAAAGGTTATTCTGAAAAGATATTATGAAAATTCAAATGGAGTGTATTCCTTGCTTATTCAAGAGAATTATATTTGAAGCAAATCTGAGTACAGATGATATCACAAAAAAAACAAAAGTTATTCAAAGTGCTGCTTCAAGTTTATCGAGAACTTATAATCCTGATACATCAAGTGCAATGATCGCAACAAAGATGCATCGGGCAGTGTATAAAATTTTAAACGATTCAGATCCTTACAAAATACTAAAAGAACGGAGTAATGAGATTGCTCAAACTCTTATACCAACTGTTGAGACGTTAATAGGACAATCAAAGGATCATTTGTACACTAGTATGATGTATGCTATTGTCGGTAATATGCTTGATTTTGGCATTGAAGGGGCAAGTTCATATCCCGAAAAATTTCTGGAAACATTTATAGATGCGATATCAGAAGGTCTAGGGTATGATGATTATCCAAAAGTCAAAGAACTTCTTAAGAAATCAAAGAAAATGATTTTCTTTACAGATAATTGTGGAGAGATTGTATTCGATAAAATTCTTTGTAGAGAACTTAAAAATGAATTTCCTCATTTGAAAATTACCCTTGTTGTAAAGGGAGAACCAGTGTTAAATGACGCCACCTTGGAAAATGCAATAGGTATTGGATTTGATGCCATCGTTGATGAGGTGTATACCACCGGTTGTTTTGCTGTTGGTGTTGATTTCAAGCGATTGCCGCTAAAAGTAGTTGAACGATTGCGAGCAGCGGATGTGATTTTTTGTAAAGGTATGGCAAATTATGAGTCCTTCTCTGAAACAACCTATCGACCTATCGTGTATTTACTTCGTACAAAATGTAAAGCGATTGCGCATTCAATGGGGATTCCTATTGATACAAACGTAATAAAATTGTATTCATAAAATACGTCAACACCTATGATACTTTTAACAGCAAAATATTCATCGTCAAACATGTGTTTCTCAGATATGATAAAATATCCAATCGATTGAAGTAATATCGAATACGAATAATCAAGAGTTGCTATGTTATCGCGCAATCATTGATCGAATCCAATCGGCAACATTTTCAGCGTAATCGGCAATATCATCAGCCCAATCCGCAATTTTTAATAGATGGTAGACATCCATGGGATCAAGGGTTTTTTCTAGTTTATAAATTCCTTTAGTCATATCATATTTCTTCTGGTCAGCTTGCCATTCAAGATCATGGACCTTATGAATGAACTCTTTCGTCTGTTCTCTCTCACGCTGGACAAAGCTTGTCGCGACAAGGTTCCTGACACTTTCCACGGCATCTTCCATAGCCACTACTGTCTTCACGACTATCTGGGCATGTTCAATGAAAAGTTGTTGTAATTCTTTGGGAATTTCTGTATGTCGCATATCAAGCAACTGAACGAGGTTTTCAGCATAATCCAAAATTTTATCTTGTTCGCGTAAGGCCCATAAAAATTTTCCCTTATCAACTGGCATGAACAAAGAATTCGGAATATGATTTCGTAGATTACCTTTGATAAGATCAGCTTCATGCTCTAGAGAAGAAACCCTTTCTGCCAGCTGTGAAAATCCTTCATAATTCCCTTTATAATAATTAATTAATCCATCACCAAGTATGTTAATACATTCTCTCACTTTTCCCATATGATCCAAGAGTTGATCAAACGGTGATTTCCTTCGTAATGTCTCGGCAATTGGAGCCCTAAAATGACTCTTCTCTTCAACTAACATATTCTCTCACCTTATGTGCACTCTATATCAATGCATTGAGACCTATAAAAATTATTGCTGAGGTAAACGCAGCAATAGGTAAGGTCAACAACCAAGATACAACAATCTTCCGAACGACTTTCAAATCAACCGCATCAAGTCCCCTCGCAAGCCCGACACCAATAATAGCACCGACAGCAGTATGTGATGTTGAAATTGGAAGGCCAAGTTTTGAAGCAAACAACACTGTCGTAGCCCCTCCAAAATCCACAGCAAAACCTCGAGTATTGGTTAGTTTTGTAATGCGGTCACCCATGGTTTTCATTACCCTGTAACCCCATGTTAGACATCCAAATGCCATCCCAAACCCCCCAATAACAAGCAGATACAATGGGATCTCTGCAATGGGACCCATACTTCCTGAGGTCAATAACGGGATAATTGCAGCAACTGGACCAATGGCATTCGCAACATCGTTAGCACCAATTGAAAACGCCACATAACAAGAGGTAATAATTTGTAATTTACGAAAAATATCCTCCACAGCTGTATAGCCGTCCTTTGATGTTTTTTCTACGTTTCGTAATAAGAATATCGATAGAAAAATTATAACCACTGCAATTCCTGTTGAAGTTATCATGGATGAAAAAAAATCAGCGATACCCAAAGTATCCCCTAGCTGAGTATCAAATACTAATGAAACCGATATTACAAATGCGGTTACACCCATAATTAAAGGTCCAACAATCTTAGTGGCTTGTACTGGATTTTTCTGTGCAAAAATTAATCTGACAATAACACGAAAAACGATATAAGCAAGAATACACCCCCCAACTGGTGAAAGCACCCAACTAGACGCAACCCGTCCAACTTCCCACCAATTAATAGATGATACCCCCCCAGCAACTAAACCGAATCCGATCAGTGCTCCAACAATTGAATGCGTAGTAGAAATCGGCATCTCTCTCCAAGTTGCCAATGTTGACCAGATAGCAGCTGCTAATAATGAGGAAATAAAACCTAATGCCAATATAACTGGATCATGGATGACTGAACTGTTTACAATCTTAGACTTGATAGTCTCTGCAACATGCGGCCCAATAAAGATAGACCCCAACAAGATCAATATTCCTGCAATAATAACAGCTTGCTTATACGTAATGGCACGTGCACCAACGGCCGTTGCCATAGCATTGGAAACATCATTTGCTCCAATGGTACAAGCCATATAAAATCCAATGACACTTGCTCCTCCGATGATAAGAAGCATTGTTGTATCCAAACTATTCTTTCCTCCACCAAATAAACGATCAGTTAGCTATCTACTATTAAGAATATCTTTACCAATAAATATATCTTATGAAAAAAGTAGAGCAAATATTCACATACAATGATATAATAAAAATAGCGCACGATTTTCTTTATGTTATTTCACGATTTTTTATTGACACACTATGTTGCCATGTTAAAGGAAAATATCGTATCATAAATAAGCTTCAAGATTTCAAGTATGAGTCCAAAAAATGTACCAATTCCATGCCAAATTCCTTGCAATATGGAAGCAATCACATTGAGAATGAACAGAACAACAGCAAATATCGCTGAGACAATTGTAACTATTATTGTACCAATGAATTCACCAGTTTTAAACAATAGTGTATAGATTCCTTGAATGACGAATATCAGCAATTGTACAACAAAGCGTATCACATTGATAATTTTTATAATAAAACTCATGATAGATGTCCTAATGTTATTCCTAATATTTCTAAAGAACGACCCAATATCTCGTAAGATGAAGCTAATGATTTTCAATATGGCATAGGCAATTAAACCATAGATGAATATCCCTAAAAAGGGAAAACATAACGACTGAGGATCATCATCTCTAGATTCATCAGTAACAGTAAGATACTTTTGAACAATATGACTTTGAGATAATAATGCAACAAAATTGGTAAAGAAATCATTTCTGATATATTCGGTGGGGAACATCTCTTGAGTAATTAAAGTAGCAATCATATTGTTAATATCTTCATAGATAACCTGCTCATGTGTTTCTTTTGCTTTTGAGAATTGAACGATCGGTGACATCGGTATAAGGAGAAGAATGATAAATGAGATCAGAGTCCCAATCAATGTATGTTTATTCATGTTCTATCACATCCATCATATATTGAACATTTATATAAATATAAATTTTTCTATAAATTATTTTTCCTCTTTGAGACATATCAACCAAATGTTATAATAATTAACAAATAATCACAATGCATCACATGACCAACAAAAGAACTCTGTTCTATTGCGTCCAGTTTTGGTAGATCATTTAGGGCTATTGTAAGTAAAAGTATGTTCGCGTTTTTGGATCAATTGCTGTTTTTTCTCCGGTCACATTTCCATCATATCCTGGATATCCATACGCACCTGCAGTTGGTTCAAGAACAATGCATGCTTTCTCATCAATTGTATATGATTGGATAGTGTTGTTTTTAAATAATTTGTAAAAGGATGGATGCAAATAAAAAGTCAAATTAATTGAAATTGTTGCATCTCTGAAATTGTTATTAGTCAAGATGATACCGCCATTTTCTTTCATAAAGGGGCAAATCCCCTGAAGATGGGTAACATCTGAAACATGATACGATTCAAAATATGCAAATGGTTTTCCATCGATATAGCTTTCAAATTCTTCATGACCTGGTACGATATAGAATGATACCGATTGTGTAGAGCGAAACTCATAGCTAATGTTCAGAAAATCAAATGAATCGCTTTCTGAAAAATTACTGCCTTCCCCGCCATAATACCAGGATTGATGGTTTTTTAGAACTATGATAGTTTGATTGTGTTGGCATATTGTATTGCCTGAGTTTTCCTCCACTTGTTTCATGAGTTCTTGTTCAACATAGAATTTCAACTGTGAAATGTTCACATCATAAGCAAGACAATATGTATGGGTGTCAGTGAGGACAAGATATGTTTTGATTCCGAGGTTTTCTAATAAACTGCAGAGAAGAATGGAGAGATCCTCGCAATCACCTCCTTGCATCTGAATGGTTTCGTCAGGAGTACGAATAAGTTCTTCCCCCTCTGGGTCGGAAATGTACTCAAAAGTCTCTACGATATGTCGATAAACGGCATTAATGATTTATTCTTTATTGGAGAGAAGAGAAGAATTTATAATTGCAAGTCCATATGATCGAAGCCCAGGATTGTCAAACTCAATTTTACAGATATACGGGTCTGCTCGTCGAATCACTGGATCAAGAAAATTGAATGTGTCTCCAAGATCTATGCATCCTTGTATTGATAGTATTATAATCAGACTGATGCTGATGCCAAAAATTTGTTTTTTCATAGAACTCTTTTCCTTATATGAGCTGCAGCTTCATCACACTAAGGTTTGTTAAGTGTGTATATGAAAATACACCATGTCTAAATAAGTTCTGTTGAAAAAATCGATATGAGAAACAGTCTTTGTTTTTTGATCATGGGAAAAAGTGAATTAATACCAACATAGACATCAATAAAACAAGTTGGGGGGTTTGTAACCTTCTGAGATGTGCTAAAGCTGCATACAGAATCCATTATGGTAGATGTCGTATTTATTGAATTGCTGGTACGGTTGGTAGAACTGCCCCTTGTTCTTTTAATATAGAAACCATGGCAATTCTAACCGCGGATGTAAGAAACGAACAGAATAAGATAATCGCCCATATCTGAATATCATAGATAGGAGTAGTTTTAAAGATACTATTTAGAGGCGGAAGATAGATGATACACAAAATGATAACAAGAGTAAGCAAAAGAAATGATTTTAGAAGTCTATTTGGTGCTGTTATTTTACGAACAAACCCTCCTTCACGTAGCATGAAGACGTATATTTGCGGAGACAAGAGTGTTATCAAAAAAGATCCCGTCAAGGCAAGTTTTTCAGCAAGTACCATATTGAATAGAGTATTATATGCTATTGTTCGGATTATGAAGTAGCCTAATGAAATTGAAATGCCAAAGATAATCCCATCAAAGATCATCTGTTTTCGTTCTTTACGGGTAAAAATAGGATCTGAAAGCTTTGATGGTTTATGTTTCATAATATAGGGGCTCGCTGCATCTGTGCTTATACCCACTGCAGGGACAGATTCCATCATGACATTCGACCAAAGAATCTGTATGGCAACAAGAGGGGTTGGTAGACCTACTGCAAGGTTAATCAGAATACCAATAACCTTTCCTAGATTATTAGTGATCAAGAACTGCACCAATTTCTTTAGGTTCTGGTAAACAGTTCGTCCTTCTTTAACGCCTTTTATAATTGTTGAAAAATCATCGTCAGTCAAAATAACATCTGCAGCCTCCTGAGCAACCTGTGAACCAGCTTTTCCCATCGCAATACCGACATCTGCTTTTTTTAATGCAGGTGCATCATTGACACCATCACCGGTCATGGCAACAATATGTCCCTTCTCTTCAAGTTTTTCAATAATCCGCAATTTGTCCAAGGGTGACACTCGAGAGTATACTCGATAATCATCGACATTGGCAGCAAATTCCTCTTCCGAGAGTGCTTCCAACTCTTTACCATCAATTGCTTGACTTATATCAGATGCTATCTGAACATGCTCTGCGATTGAAAAACCAGTTTTTTTGCTATCCCCAGTAATCATTACAACATTGATATGGGCATCTTGAGTTTCCTGAATAGTACGTTTTACTTCATCTTTTGGTGGATCATAAATAACTGCCGCACCAAGAAAAGTAAATCCCGTTAATTTATCCAACTCAATTACCGAAAATGACGATTTCACCGGTTTTTTGCAAAAACCGATCAATCTGAATCCCCTTTCAGATCTATTTGATAACTGTTTTTTCACCAAGTCTTTCTTTGCATTGTCAAAGGGGTACTCTTTATTCTCATGGTATATCTGACTACACATATCGATGATAGTACTAGGAGCACCTTTGATGTAGATTGCCTGTTCTGATTTTGCATTGGCAATTAAAGCTGCAGCAAATTTAGTGTCCGAAGAGAATGGTATACATTGATTGATTTGGTATGAATCAAAATGTTGTGGTTTAAAACCCGTGATGATGCCTGCTTTGATAAGAGAAGTTTCGGTGGGGTCACCAATTTCTTTTTCAATGACTCCATCTTTTTCTAGTATATGGGCTGTAGAACATCTAACTGAGGTGAGAAAAATATCATGAAACACGTCTGATTCACCTTCAGTAATCATCTTGAAGATATCGCTACTAGAATGATAAGCATCGTTAATGAAATACTCTTTTACTGACATTGTATGCTGAGTAATTGTTCCTGTTTTATCCGTACAAATGTAATCGACGTTTCCAAGAGTTTCAACAGATGCAAGTTTTTTAATAATTACTGAATTCTTTGCAAGACGCTCTATTGCAAGAGAGAGTGCTATTGTTATTGATGCAGGGAGCCCTTCAGGAAAGACTGCAACCATAATACTCACTGAAATGAGAAGAGTGGCACTCAATTGTTCTGTTGTTATTGAGCCAGCGCTGTTGAATCGTACTAGACTTATAGCTGCTATAAGGATAGCAGAGATGAATGCTAATCCAACAAGGAATTTAATCTCAGTATTCAGTTTTTTCTGAAGAGGTGTTTTTTCTTTGTTGTTCTCCTGAATTTTTTCGGCTATTTTTCCCATCTCTGTTTTCAAACCAGTATTGAACACTAGTGCTCGTCCTGCCCCGTCTAACACCTTACTCCCAGTGAATACAATATTACTTATTTCATATGGTTTAAGATTGCTCTGAGTGAGGATTTGTGTATTTTTTGAAATCGGTTTGCTCTCTCCAGTTAGATGAGCTTCATCTACCAAAATATTATGAGATTCAATTACTCGGGCATCAGCAGGGATAATATCCCCTGACTCAAACAAAATGATGTCCCCTGGGATAACGAAACGTGAGGCTATCAGATCAACATTGCCATCACGGATTACCTTACATTGAGGGGACAACATTTTCTTTAGTGCGTCTAATTCCTTTTCAGCTTTATGATCTTGAATAAGACTGATAATCGAATTTATGATGATAACACCCATAATAACAATCGAGTCAAGAAAATCTCCAATAATAGCTGAGACAATGGCTGCAATAATCAATATCACGGGCATTGGTTCAATCAGCGTTTCGAAAATTTTTACTAGGATGGTTTTTTTCTTTTTTTCAGGTATTTCATTGAAACCATAGGTTTTTCTCAGTTCTTCTTCCTTTAAAGTATTCAATCCATTCTTTGATGAGCCTAATTTTTCTATGGCTTCCTCAGCAGAAATCGAATAAAAATCGTTCATTGTCATGTATTTTCTCTCCGCTCATCGTATTATACTTGATTAATCTTTCTTGCATTATGATAAAAGTAAAATTTAATTATTTAATTCTCAAGAATGGGATATGAATTGCACATAAATTATAAATATAAATAACGTCAACTACTCATCAATTAATACGGTTCAGACTGTAGGCACAGTGAAAAAAATGGTTAAACAAACTTGGATGGAACATCTGATTATCAATATTGAAAAATCAAGAAATCAAAATGATTGGACAAACCATAAAGAAAAAAAATTCCTATGCATACTCGAAATATATCATACAGGTAAATTTAATGAAGTCTCAAAAAAACAAATTATGCGACTTCTTTCTAAGTGTTGATAAAACTTTTTGTATTTAGACAGTATTTCAATATCTGTGTACTATTTCGAACAACTTGCTTTATTGTTTGGCACAGCGTTTCTTCCACCAATTATATATGTCATATGGATTCGAAATGCCGAACGATTCAATAAGGAAAGGTGGGGTGCGATAATATTATGCTTCCTCTGGGGGGCATCAATAGCAATTATAGCAGCATTAATTCTTGAAATCACACTTGGTGTTTCAGTAACTGTTTCGTTGAGGCAAGGGAGTCTGACACAGATTATTGCGACAATCATGATTGCACCATTCGCCGAGGAACTGGTAAAGCCTTTAGCGTTGCGTAGCGGTTTTATTAAAAATGAATTAGAGGAATTTGAAGATGGTTTGATTCTAGGAGCTACGGCAGGTCTTGGATTTTCAGCAACGGAAAACCTTATGTATGGCATGAGCTTTTTTTCAGAAGGGCTTGTCACTTTTATCACACTCATGGCTATTCGAAGTATAGGGGGCTGTTTACTTCACGCATCTGCGACAGCACTTACTGGTTATGGTTATGGAAAAACATTATTGCAACATACTTCTTTTTTCAAAGTTCTTCCTTATTTTGTAGCAGCAATGCTAATGCATGCGTCATATAATTTTCTGGTATCGTGGGAACAGATTTCTCCATTGGTTGGACTTCTCTCAGCCTTGGCACTTGCTTATGTATCAATTCGCATTATTCGAGGCAAAATTAAGGCGATAGATGTACATAATCAGTAAAAACCGACGATTTTTTTAAAAAAAGCATAATTGTTGATTAAAAAAGGAGGCAAAGGAAGTAAGGTTGAAGAATGGCTATTTATAATATAAGGGGAATATGTAAATTATTGCTTCCTTCGTGATTAGGATATAAAATGGTATTAATATACCTGCCGACAATTCTTACGGCATTTATCGAATTAATAGTGTTTTTTTACCCGATACCATGTATTTCTACTCGTTTAATATTACCTTTGTCTTCAATTGAAAAAAGATGAGAATTTGGAAAAAACTGCTGAATCAAAAACATCGTTGTGTCAGCATGACTACTAATCAGTTTCACATGACATACGGAAGTTCCCTTTGCCAAAACGAGGTACAATAAAATCTGATCAAATAGATGCTCATCAAGTGTTGCTCCAACCAAAATATCCTTTAATAACAATTGAACAGCTGTTGATGCAACTGTTTCCGCTGGAACTCCTCTTTCACCTAAAACTGAACAACCAAGCATCCTTGTATCATTTTCAGCCCAAAGTGTAATACCAACACCTGTTGAAAGAGTGGTTTGAGAATCAAGCGTCATATCAACATGGATTTGATTTGTCAATAATAATTTGATTATCTGATGTTTTATTCGAGTCCCAATATGTTGCTCAAGGTTACCAAGATGAACTCTGCCTGTCACTTTTTCAAATTGAGCTGGTTTTTCAAAAATAAGTCCTTTAAGGATTTTACTTGGATGAATAGTAAGAACTGCTTCGCCACCACCTTTTGGGTAATACCCTCGTTTAATAAGAACTGCATCAACATGCAAACCACTTCGTTTTAAAAGCGGAAGAAAAACAAATTTAAAATAATCCCAAGAGGGTGACCATTTCACATCAGTTCCACCCTTCAATGTCAGTCTTAATGGAGTGTGAATCTGCAAAGCACAGGGAATACAAGTTTGAAATACGAGAACCATACTTCCTGCTGTTCCAATATCAAAATTAAAATGTCCACTAGTTATTGAATCAGGTGTAAAAGTAAGAGTTGATGATCCAATTTCTAATCCTTCAGTTGTCGCTTGACTAAATTGTTTCATTATCGAAATAGCAGTATAGTGCTGAGATTTGATACCAGGATTTGAACGATTTTCTCGAATATGAGTAATTCTAATGGGAGTATGAGTAATAATCGAAAGTGAAACTGCTGTTCTAAGGATTTGACCACCACCTTCACCGTAAGAACCATCGATGCATATCATAATATCCTAACCTTACTATTCATAATTTATTTTTTATTTCTTCAAAAAGCATAGTAAGCGCAGTATAACAGGTTTGTTGCTTAATCTCCAATCGATTTCCATGAAAATGATATTTTTTGACTTTTGTTCCAGAGGAGGTAGCAATTCCTATATACACTAAACCAACAGGTTTATCTTCTGTTCCTCCAGTTGGTCCAGCAATACCAGTTATGGCTAGACCAATATCAACCATTGATAGTTTTCTAATTCCTTCGGCCATCGCATAAGCAACTTGGTTGCTTACCGCCCCAAAAGTAACTAAAATATTCTTTGAAACACCTAGAAGTTGTTGTTTTGCTAAGTTATTATATGAGATGACACCGTAACTATAATAGGCAGAACTTCCTGAAACATTAGTAAGTATATGACCAAGAAGTCCACCAGTACATGATTCGGCAGTCGCAATTTTTATTTTTTCTTGTATTAGTAAATGTGATACCTTCTCAAGCATCGTTTCAATATTTTGTTCCATCATCAATCCATTACCTCTTTATTAAGAAACAACAATCTATTTAAAAAAATGCATGCAACAAAAAAGATCAACGAACACCATTCAAGCAATTTTATAACTCATTTTGCCCATCATGTCAACAAAGGCAAAAACTATTAAAATAGTAGTATGTTCAGATTTTTCTTCAGTTGTATTAAAACAAAATTTATCACTTGTTTGTACCCTACAAGTATGTCTAAAACATTAAATACGAAAATCTGTTTCCACCATTACACCAAAACATATCACAGCCCCGTGGTGTAGTGGTCAATCATGCAGGCCTTTGGAGCCCGCGACTCCAGTTCGAATCTGGACGGGGCTATCAACTATTATTGCTCCCGTAGTGTAGTCCGGCCAATCATTTCAGCCTTTCGAGCTGATGACTCGGGTTCGAATCCCGACGGGAGCACTTTTTAACTTTCAAAAGGAGAAAAATTGTCTATTTTTCAGTGCCATCTATGAGCACTATTGTTAATCGTTAAAAGTCCCTTAGAAAAAATTTGTACATTAAAGATTGATGAAAATAATAGTATTGTTTATATTAATGCTATAGAGGAATCATCATTAAATTTTTTTGAAATTTTGCAAGATGAAACATAGATAGAAAAGGTGAAAGTAAAATTATAACATTATTTAGTAACTCTAGATACTATTAGATAAGCAATTCAAATATGGTTATGAAATCTTTTTGTAAATAATTTAAATTAATGATATTAAATTTACATGTTCGTTCAATTTTTCAATATAAAGATTCATATTTCTAAGCTATATGATATTAATAAATGAGGTGAAAAAAATGAAAAAGATTATAAAAATTTTGTTAATTTTTATGCTGGTTTTGACTGCTGTAGCACCTCTGTCCGTATTTGCCGGGGATCCTGAAAATCCTGAAATAACTGATGATAAAGATGATATAGTGATCAATAAGTCTCGCTTATTAAATATTCTAATTACACTCCATATTTTAGATTCAAAATCATTAAATTTTCTTGATATAAATTCAGCATGGTTTTTTGAAAATCCAACGGAGTCGGAATATCTCTTTGTATCTTTGAAATTGGAACAACTCGATTTCCCAAACCAGCGTGTCATCTACTCACTTTATTGGACATGTAACAATTTTGAAATGTCAGCATATGTTCATATAACTTCAAATGGAGAGCATGCTCTCTTTGCCGTGAAGAACGACCAATGGGGTGCGAGTTATAAAATTAATGGATCCTTTGATGTCGACCTTGATACAGTCACTTTTAAAATACCAAAAACGATGGTTGGAGACCCTCAACCAGGAGCGATCATAGAGAATCCGAGTGCCTGGGCTGGACTACGAACAAACAGAGAATCATTATTTACTGTGATATTTTTTGGAGAATTAGCCTTAGATTTTACAGGAGTTGGTAAAAATTATATTATTCAATATTAAAAAAACCACTGTATTCTTTAAAAAAAAGGTGATCGTGCACACAATCGCAATAACTGCTCTTTTCACTTTTATTCTCATGATACTTCCCACTTGGAATCATAATGTTGATGCAGATACTTTGGATAATGAAGTCATAGCTCCTCCTCCATTTTTTGACCTACGAGACGTTGATGGAATGAATTATGTTACCTCAGTTAAGGAACAACAAGGTAGTACATGTTGGACCTTTGGTACAATGGCGTCTATTGAAAGTAATCTACTTATGAGAGGAAAATGGAAAATCGCTGGTGAAATCGGTGAACCAGAACTCGCTGAATATCATTTGAGTTGGTGGAATGGATTTAACACATTCAATAATGATGATGATCCTGATAGTAATCAGGGCACAGAGGTTCATTCTGGAGGTGACTATAAGATAGCTGCAGCATACCTTTCACGGGGAGAAGGAGCAGTACGTGATATCGATGCACAATCGTATATTGTACCTCCAAGTAGATTCGAAGCAACGTATCATTACTATTATGTGAGAGATATTGAATGGATTATGCTAGAAACAAATCTGGAAAATATCGACCTAATAAAAAAAGCAATAATGGAGAGCGGAGCAATTGCTACAACGATCAATATCGATCCCATATTTTTAGATGAAACCAACTTTACCCATTATCAACCTCTATCTAGTAACCTAGATTCATGGACTCATGCTATCGCAGTAGTGGGATGGGATGATACAAAACGTACTCAAGCATCTCTTCCCGGGGCATGGTTGTGCAAAAATAGTTGGGGGGTCGACTGGGGGCTTGAAGGGTATTTCTGGGTGTCTTATTATGATAAATTTTGTTGTAAAGAATTGAGGAATGGCGAACACTTTGGGATGGGAGCTGTATCATTTAAAAATTCGGAACCAATGAAGTATAAGCATATCTATTACCATGATTACCATGGTTGGCGTGACACAATGGACTTTTGTAATGCTGTATGTAACGCCTTCACTGCAAAGGATAACGAGGTAATTCAAGCTGTAAGTTTCTATACCGCCGATAATAATGTAGCATATACATTAAAGATTTATGATACCTTTGAGAACCGCCAACTTGAAAATGAGCTTTCGACACAATCTGGTGTTATCGAACATCAAGGTTTCCATACAATTGATCTTGAATATCCCTTCAGTATAAACAAAACAGATGATTTTTTTGTTTACCTGGAACTCTCCAATGGGGGGTATCCTTTCGATCGAACAACAGTTTTTTTAAAACCATTTTTTGGAGGAGTCTTTCCTTCTCCATGGTGGATGATCAAATCAAAATCCCAACCAGGTGAAAGTTATTATCGCATTGGTTCAATATGGCTAGATCTTCACTGGGTCATTCCAAGTGCAAATTTCTGTATCAAATGCCTCTGCAATCCATGTATATCCACATAAACAAATTTAAATTGAGAAGAGTTCATGAATCGATACTACAAGCTCTTAGTTATAACTATTCAATCTGTAAGAAACGATAGGTGAAATGATGGGAATTTGTCCATATTGCAAGCAGGATATAAGACTTGCTGAGGTTAAAAGAGAGGTTAAGGGATTAGGATTCCTTAAACAAGAGATTATGTATTCGTGTCCATTCTGTGATAAGGTATTAGGATTTAGTAGAGGAAACTATAGTCAAAAATAGTTTTTATTCATAGTTGATGATTACTTATGAATTTTGAAAACTAAATCGGTTCGACAAGAAGCATTGTTAGTATGAAAAGCATTGTTAAAAGAATAAAAAAGAGGATTCAATATCCACATATTATAGTTTTTAATTGATACGGGGGACCTATAGGATATATATGTATTTAGGAAAAGGGGTACTTTTTATTTTTATTGTTAAAAGAGGGTATTAAAATCTCCTTCCTGAAATTGTACAAAGATGATTAGATTGGAAAGAATGTACAAACTTTCATATAGAATTTTCGTCTTATAGAAAAGTTAACTTTAACTTTTTAATACACCCAATGTGCGATAGTGAAAAATTGTTTCAATTCCTATATAATTCTTCGATTCGTACAATTTTTTGATGATAAATTTATTAAATCATGACTAAAATTCTAATATTTATGAAAAGGGGGAAAAATATGTATAAATGCTTGACAGCAATGTTAATTGTAATTTGTTTCTGTAGTATTGCAGTAGAGCAGGTACTTTCAAAAGATAATGCATCTGTGAATCTCTATACATTGATTGATGGTCCACAGGTTGAGTTGAACATCACTATCGGAGAATCAGAGTACGATGCTTTCTTCGATGTTATACAGACCGAAGACGGTGGATTTGTTGGCTTTGGTACTTGTAACGGACGAACTTACGCAAGTGGTGGCGATTTCTTTTTAGTGAAAGCGTTAGAGTCCGGTCAGGTTGAATGGCAATGGTCATATGGTGGTAACGGAACAGAGCTTGGTCAAGCATTGGTACACACAACGGACAATGGTTATGCTTTGTTAGGATGGACAAGTTCCAATAATGTCGGGGACATATGGTTAGTAAAAACTAATACACTAGGTTTAGAACAATGGAACAGAACGTATGGAGGACCTTTATTTGAGCAATCGGGTAAAGCACTTCTTCAAACCAATGATGGTGGCTTTCTTTTTGTAGGGTTAACGTATTCGTATGTTCAATCAGGCGGGTCTGATGGGTGGATGGTCAAGGTAGATGCTAATGGGAATGAACAATGGAATCATACGTATGGCACAAATACAAATGATGAACATTTTTGGGGTGTTACCTCGACGTCTGATAATGGGTATATTATGACCGGTTTTAGCCATAATAAATCCACCAAACTACATAGTGTATGGGTGGTAAAAACAGATGCAGAGGGAAATCTTCAATGGGAGAAGAAATTCGGCCCTGCGAATCAAGGACTCGATATCATTCAAACACTGGACGGGGGGTACATTCTTATTGCTGAAGCAGAAGATACAGCCTTTGGTGAGTATTTGAATGCATGGATGATCAAAATAGATTCACTCGGTAATGAGGAATGGAACAAGATATTCATAACCCCAAAAGGGAAAAACAATTTTGCCGTACTTCATAGTATCAAGCAGCTAGGAGATGGTTCCTATATTTTAGCAGGAGTAACGAATGGCGTCACACCAGTATTTTCCGTGGGAGACCTCTGGTGTGTGAAGACGGATGAGAACGGCAATGTCCTTTGGGACATGATTCTTGGAGGTTCAAAGTATGACACCACATACGGGATTGATGTTACAACTGATGGCAAATTCATTATTGCAGGGGCGACAAAATCTTTTGGAGCAGGAAACTTTGATGCTTGGTTAGTGAAACTTTCAGATTTTGAAAATCAACGACCACTAAAACCAGCCACACCATCAGGAGCTTCAAAAATAAAACCCAATGAAGAATATACCTATTCCACGCTCACAACTGATAGCGATAGTGAACAACTGTATTACATATGGGATTGGGGCGATGGGAACTACAGCTATTGGCTCGTCCCTTATAGTTCTGGTGTTCAATGCGAAGCATCTCATAATTGGAGTGAGAAAAAAACATATCAGATTCGTGTGATGGCAAAGGATGAAGAAGGGGGAGAAAGTGATTGGTCAGATCCTTTACCGATTTCGATGCCGTTTTCATATGATAAACTGCACTTACGGATCCTGTCCTTGTTGTTTAATCGATTATCCCCCGGGATGTTCCCAATACTGAGACAAATGCATTCATGTATGATTAATAAGAATTGTGTCTCAGAAAATGAGTTCACAGAAACTTTAGATATGCTAAAAAAAGAAACACCCTTTCCAACTGGTATGTTACAAAATGCAGTCATTCCCAATGACCAATTTTTTTCGCAACAATGGGCATTAGAAAACACCGGTCAGACCGGTGGGACTCCTGACTCCGATATTGATGCTGCCGAGGCATGGGACATTGAAACAGGCAATCCAGATGTTATCATTGCTATTGTAGATTCCGGCATTGATCTAACTCATCCAGATTTAATAGACAATATCTGGACAAATGAAGATGAGGTGCCATCTAATGGAATTGATGATGATGAAAATGGATATGTTGATGATTACCGCGGATATGATTTCATTCTAGAAGATGGCAACCCGGATCCGTTGGATCATAACGGTCATGGAACGGTCATGTCTGGGGTTATCGCGGCGATGACCAACAATGAAATAGGAATTTCCGGAATAGCATGGAATTGTAAAATCATGCCTGTGAAAGTGGTTGATGCAAATTGGACATCAAAAGGGGATAGTATTTTTGATGGGATCCGATATGCCGCAGATAACGGTGCAAAAGTTATTTGCATGGCTTTTGCCTTCCCAAATTCGGTATCAAAACTTAAGGAAGCTGTAAATTATGCGCATGATAAAGGAGCGGTTTTGGTGTGCGCAGCGGGAAATTTTGATAATAATAGAAAAAACTATCCTGCTGCATATGATAATGTCATTGCCGTAGCTGGAACAGATCATGCGGATCACAGAATGGAAGCTTTGTATGAATTTAATGGTGAATGGGTTAATTCAAGCTATGGTGACTGGGTAGATATCGCAGCTCCTGGCGAGAGTATCTTTACTACATCACCAACGTATCATGTAACCTTATGTGATACGTGGGGGTATGAACTGAATTATGATAATCTTTCAGGAACAACTCTTGCAGCACCTGTTGTTGCAGGTGTTGCAAGCCTTATTTTTTCCAAAAATCCAGCGTATTCTCCTGATAAAGTTGCAGCGATTCTCAAAGCTAATAGCGATCCCTATGATTCAGAATATGATCTTGGCTTTGGGAGAGTCAATGCGTACAAAGCATTAATGGAGATAAACAAGGCACCCGAAAAACCGAATACGCCTAATGGACTAACCTCCGGTAAAGTGAATGACTATTATAATTACAGTACCTCAACGATCGATAGTGATGGTGACCAATTATTCTATTTGTTTGATTGGGGTAATGGAAACAATAGTAGTTGGCTTGGCCCGTATAATTCAAATCAAATGTGTACAGCATCTCATAACTGGACTGAAAAAGGATCTTATGAAATCAAGGTAAAAGCAAAAGATGTTTTCGGTTTAGAAAGTGATTGGTCGGATCCATTGCCGATCCAAATGTCTTATTCTCATACAAAACCACAATTGCCTTTCTTGTCCTGGTTGTTCGAGCGATTGCCATATGATTTTGAACTACTCCGACATCTATTGGAAAACTAATAATCACAACTTTTTCTTTCAAATATTAATTTTAATTCAAAACTTGGATTAATTTAAAATTCTATGGATTGAAGAGAAAAAATACAAATTTTTTATTAGTTTTTTACAAGTGGAGATTTATGCCTATATATCGTAAGACATTCGACGGATTTGGATTTATTAAATCAAAAAGTTTATACCTATGAATTCTTTATCACGATATAGACATATACAAATTTTCCGGTAAAATGAGCTGTCAAATCTTATATCCCACATTTGGAAGTGAATTTGAATGGGGGCACTATATAATAAACATGTATTCCCGACGGGAGCACTTTTTTACTCTTAACAGGAAATAATCATTTATTTTCATATATTAGTAGGAAACATTATTGATAATATGTAAACGCTTCCAAGATATGTTTTCTATATGAAAAAAACCTAGTGATATTGTACTAGTTAATGCTATGTACAATCAATTGTAAAATTTATAATATATGTCAGAAACAATATTTTTAAAACATTGTTCTGAATGCAGGAACTCAATAGAAAAAGATTTATTATATGAATGACATATTTATACATTGTATATTATTTATTATAGTATCAATAAATTAATATTTGTTAATCTCTTGAGATAAAAGACATGCAAAGATGTTTATTAATGAAAAGACTTCCATTAAAGATATTTTCTTCTTTCGTAATAATACTTACTTTTGGCCAAATAATTTCAGCAAGTACAACATTACAAACAATAGAAATGAAGCGTACAAATACAAAAATCCAAGAGATAATTGAGAAAATAAATGAAACTCTCGTAAGAAATTTTATGGAAAATCTAGTATTAGAAATTGGATCGAGATACACAGGATCTTATGGCTGCCAAAAAGCAGCTAGATACATCTACCAACAATTTGAAACCATGGGTATACGATCAAGATATCAAAACTGGAGTGCTTGGGGAAACCGATGGAATCCAGGTCTTTTCAAATCACAAAACGTGATAGGAACACAACTGGGTACTGACTCAAATTCTGACGAAATAATCATCTTCAATGCCCACTATGACACAATTAAAGAAACAGTTGGAGCAATTGACGATGGATCTGGGACAGTAGGTGTGCTTGCAGCAGCTTATGTATTAAGTCAATATAGTTTTAGAAGAACAATTGAATTTGTAGCATTTTCGGGGGAAGAAATAGGTCTCTGCGGAAGTCATGCATACGCAAGAGAACTATATGATAAACAAACACAAGTTCTCGTGGAATTCAATGCAGATGGAATCGGACAGGCAACCACTGCAGAAACTGGAAGAAAAATGCGATTATCTGTTACAGAAGATGCGGGATGGATGGCAGATCTAATGGAAACTGTGACAAACGATTACGGTTTTAATTTTAATATTTCCCGATCTCCTTTAAATAGAGATGCAAAAAGAGGCGGGAGTGATTATTTTGAATTCCTACAACTAGGATATGAATCAATTGCAGTATGGCAAGTAGAATGGGCAAATTACCATACACCTAATGACAATATAAATAATGTAAACTTCAGCTATCTAACAAATACTACACGGCATATTGCTGCAACAATGGCCATACTTGCAGATACAGAGATAGAAGGACCGCAAGCATATATTGCAAATCCTAGATATGGAAAAATATTCTATAATGACTATGTGCAAAAAAACATCGAACATACAACACCGATAGTACTTGATGAAACAAATATCTACGTGGAGGTAAAACAAGGTTCATATGCAATTGATAAAGTTGAGTTTTATTATGGAACGAAACTTGTTTTTATCGATAAAGAAAGACCTTTTGAGCATATGCTCAATAAAAGATCAATATATATGCATACAATAAAAGTGATAGTATATGATACTAAAGGAAACAGTGCAACAGATCAAATAAAGATATGGTTTTTAAACATAATGAAGAAATAAAGGAAAGTAAAAAATAATAAAATTTCACCCCTATAAAAAATTTTGTTCCATCTATTTCCGCATAAGCAATCTTTTATACAAATCTGTATGCTGTGTGTAGTAACTAATTCGAGTGGGGGACACTAGAAAATAAATATATATTCACAACGGGAGCATACAATAGTTAATAATGAAACTATCCTGAAATGATTGTTCCAACGATTTAATGAATACTTGAAAAATCAGCATCGTTTGCCTCATATCTTGCAAATTCGACAAGTCTGCAGAGATCGAAGCAGTGCTCAATCTCTGTGTAAGGGTAATTCCTTGTTCGGAGAACTCTAATAACTTCATTGTTGGTAAGTTCTTTACTCTCTGGATTCATAATTGTATCCCCCGTTTACCTTCCAAGGAAGGTATCAAAATAAAAAAAATACCTTTATACATTTTACTTTGAAATTGAAGGATCTCAGAGGGCGATAAAATAATTTTAGAAGAAATAAATTTCTCTATTTTGTTTAAAAGACTTTTATTAAAAAAAGAAAGGGTTTGTATAAACTGTGTCTTTATAAAAATTGATTTGTAACTCTGCGTCAAAAATTCTTAGCGAATGGTTCCCCTATTAAGAGAACCATTCGACTTCGAGGGATGGGATTTTTAATCCTACTTTATTTAATTTTTACCTTTGTTGGTTTTTGTTCTGGTTTTGGTTGCATTTTTGGTAGTTTTAGTGTCAGAACACCATTGTTGAGTTCCGCATCAACATGATCTATTTTAAGTTCTTCAGGAACTTCAAGAGCTCTATAGTAACTCATACTACTTCGTTCACGTCGCAGCCAGTTTTTATCCTTTTCTTCCGTATCTCCAATATGTTGTGCTGAAATCTCTATTGTATTTGGTGTGACTTCAATATTGATATCATCTTTGGGGATTCCTGGCATCTCCAGTCTCATTTCATAGTGATCTCCCAGATCTGCAACATCCATGGGGGGTGTCCGATGTTGCGTCCATGTTGATACAGATTGATTTCCTTGTCTCCATGGCCAGAACAGATCATCAAAACCTGTTCTGAAACTATCAAACATTCGATCCATTTCTGACCATAGGTCATATGGTTTTCTTTCAGTTATTTCTGCTTTGTGTTCTGAAGGTCTTACATCAATTTTATTTTCTTTGTCTCTCTTGATTATTGCCATTTTTTTACCTCCATGTTTATCTAAGATACATTTTAATTTATTTTACTAAACAAAAACATAATATAACATTAAATATTAATACTTTTCCATTTTGATTATTTTAAATAATCCAAATAGGCAATATTTAAATAATACCCAAGCAATTACAGTTCATACAATGGCACAATCCATTACAGTCAAAAGAGTTAGATCACCTGCTCCAGGTAACCTTAATAATGACATTGATTTTATCTGTAAGTCCTTTGGATATTTTTCATTACGTGATAAACAAGAGACGGCGGGACGAATATTTCGTCTGCTTGTGAATGAATGTTGCTCTGACTCAGAGGGATTGAGTAGTGATGATATCGCTGAGACTTTGAATATCTCCCGTGGTTCGGTTGTACATCATCTGAATAGTTTTATTACCTCAGGGTTAGTTATAAAGGAACATAACAAGTATCGCCTACGGTCAACAAGTTTACAAAAAAGTATTGATGAAATCATGTTAGATATCAATAGAATTTTTAATCAGATGAATGCCATTGCTACCGAAATAGATAAAAAATTAGGGAATTATTACCGATAACTACCATAATTTATTTTTTTATTTTCGTTTTGCTTATTGAAATTTGCCGTTAGAAAAGAACTTTCTGAAATCAACAATTTTTCTGCTGTTGACAGTAAAAAAATGCTCCTGTCGTGATTTCACATCCACGATTATGGATCGTTCAGCATCGATCAAAAAAATTAAATAGATTCATGGAAATGTAAACCATAATTACTCAGGTGTAAAAGATGCCTCATGCTGTTTTAAACGGTAATGTGAATATTGATGATATATTCGATAAAGTCAAGGGTGTGTTCATCAGAAACGAACATGCCATTCTTAAAACTGATACTATGTATATTAGCCGCGATAAGACAGCTATACTCATAGAATCGTTAGCAATTGAAAAAGGAGTTAAAAATAATTTTTTAACTCTCCTCAATCTCAGGAAGGATGGTGTGGTTGTAAGGATTTATCCAGGAATTGAAGTTGAAAAAACGGAAGGTGTCAAGAGCTTATTATCTGAAATAGCTAAGCAACTTTTATCAGTGTTTCCCCAACTGAAACTTAGTGAAACGAATCTTTCAGACTATCTGAAATGATTAAAGTAAATAAATTTTTGATTGTTGAAGTAGCAATAAACAAAGACAACGCATTATGCAATAAAGTACTATAGAAGTAATATGAAATGGTTTTATTTTCACTCGTTCTAAGATTTTTCACCTATATGAAATTTCTATCTCTTTAATCGTTGAATCAACCAATTCAAAATATCTTCATTAAATTTGGAAAGCCAAATATGCCCACCCGTTGGGTCTAAAAAAAGTGTTGCATCAAATCCATTTCGTACCAATTCATCATAGTAATGAAGACCGCATTCTGAAGGGACAAAGTGGTCAGCTCCTCCGTGAATTAGCAAGGTTGGCGAATGATGTTCAGGGAACTCATAAGGGACAGTATAATTGAACACCGGTCCTCTATCTGTGAGTGTTATAGCATCAGCATTTGCACCAGAATGCACAATTATCCCTGCAATTCTATTACCATATGCAAGTGCAATACGACTTGCCATAAATGCCCCAGACGAAAATCCAGCACAATATACCGCATTCCTGTTGATAGGTGTTTTTATTGTTTCCAACCAAGAAAGTATGTCAATAAAGAATTGAAGGTCTTCAGCATCTGTAAGATTCTTGGTAAAGACATCCCATGCGCGTGGACCGGGCATAACGGGTCTCTGTGATGCAGGAGCGACAATAAAAAAACCTTTCTCCAATGCTGCTTTGGTAAATGTTGTTTGTTCCTGCCCCCAAGCATATAATCCTATAAACCATGAGGAGGGATACTGCGCTGCACCATGCAAAAGAAACAGAACTGGGTATCCTTGTTCAGGAGAAGTAATTGATGGTATCCTCCATAAAAAATATCTATTCCCTATTTTTGATAGTTGAAATCTAAAATAATTGGTATAATTGTGTTCGAATATTGTTTGTGTATTGATTGTCTTTCAACAAAATGTAAATCTTGCGGTATGTTTCGAGATGATGCAGTTGAGTCAATCGGCAAAAGAATGGTATGAAACATCAATAAGAAGAGAAGCGCAATACCTATTGACTTATTATGGGTTGAACTCGTGTGCATTATATGTAATTATGCTCAAAGATACATATTAATATTTTCTACTCTTAAAAGCGTTCTAATAATCAATTTTGATTAAAATTTTTTTAAAAGAAGGGTTTTATATATGAAAAAATGAGGAAAACGATACGATAAGGGAGAAGCTGATCTTGTGTATAACATGTAATCTTCCATTATGTGCCACTCTCTATTTTGGTTTTGCTAAGCAGTAACGATTACACCTCACAACCTCCGAAGGAGATGCGGTCACAAGCGGAGATCATTGAGTTAGTGTATGACACGATTTTCCATAGATATTTACAAAATTAATTTTATTCATGGTTAAGATTGTTTTATTTCTAAAAATTAAAAGGGAAAAATGAATAATATTCTTACAAAGAAAAAAGAAAGCAATATTAATATTATATGAATATGTATTAAGAATTCTCTAAAAGATTAACTAACGAGGATTGAAGAATATGGGGAGAAAACAGTCAAATAATATGAAAGCTGGTATCATTGCAATTATTATCTGTGGACTATTAACCGCGACATGTATTAGCGGATGTTTTGAAGAACCTAAAGAACCTGAAGTAAAAAATATCGTAGAAACAGCTTCAGCTAACGCTGATTTTGAGACCTTAGTAAGTGCAGTAGTTGCTGCCAACCTTGCAACAACCTTAAGTGATGAGGAGGCCAAATTCACGGTCTTTGCTCCAACTGATGCCGCCTTTGCGGCGCTTGACCCCGAGTTTCTGAATAACTTAGTAAATAATGATACTGCAAATCTGACAAAGATATTGACCTATCATGTTGTCTCAGGGAAGGTCATGTCCTCAGATCTCACCGACAATATGACGATAGCAACCGTTGAAGGAACAAACATAACAATAACCATCGACAATGGTGAGGCCTATGTCAACGATGCCATGGTCACACTAGCCGATATTGAATGTAGTAACGGTGTCATCCATGTCATAAATAAAGTCATTGTTCCCTAAAAACCAAGAAAATAAAAAAAATTGATAACAAAGCGGGAGCAATCCCGCAACTATTTCTAGTTCTATCTCTTTATGATAAATTTCTATTAAAAAACTTATGAACGTTTGTAAACCTTATTACAATTTTACAAATAACATAATAAGTATCATTGTACAAAATCCTGTTAGTGAATTACAAAGTGCATATTTCGTTGCATGGTTAGTTTCAACAATTTTGATGTAAACAGGAACATTAGATACGAAAAGGGAAAAAATCGACGAGAGTAATTACCAATAGATTAATGATTCTATTTAACCAGGATTATAAATATAGAAGCAAAAAAGTAAGAAACGATGCAAGGTAAAGAATCTTGATATCTGTAATAGCAAAATACCGTCCTTTCCTTGCGATTAAAGTACGTTTTCCACTAAAAATATTAGCTTCCCTGTCATGAATCTAGAAATTCAGAATAACCGTCAAACTAAATAATCCAAAAGGGATTGCAAACACCAACAACTCAAATGTAAGAGTCCCGGCTGGCATGATGATTTTTATGTGTTCTAGGGATAGTGCCAAATTATATCGGGATAGAATAAAGCCCGAGAACTCAAATTGTTTATGATTGTATAGTACCCAGTTAGTATTTCCAAAAACTGATATCTGTCAATGAAAATAATAGAGTTCATGCATTGGAAAGATTGATTGAATCGTTGTATGTCTTATTTCAATATTTCGTAGAATTCTTCATACGGCATCCGTACGGAATAGGATGGAAGGGCATCATAGATTTTTTTGAAAAATTTCAATTTATGTGAGTTTTCATGCGATTGTTTATCTTTCCAGTATGTAATAATAATATATTTGTTTGGTGTAACATCTACTCCAGTAAGATCTGCATCAAGGAAACTCCCAACCCCAGATATACCTGAGATTTTGAACAGCTTTGAGCCGAGAAATCCATCGATTTCGTTGGTCTTTTGACATAACTGTTTGATATTGTCCTGGAATTCGTTTTCTATGTCAGGATGTATCTCTAAATAATTGACAGCACTTATGATACTTTGTTTAATGCGAGGGTAATCAGTATTCCAATCAAATGGAAGTAAATCTGCTTTAATGTGTGCTTTAGTTAATCGTTTTTTCGCAAGGTTTGCCCTAACCCCAGAATTGCAGTACAAAGAGACTGTTTTATCTTTTAGGAAATCAAGGTAAAAATCTAAGTCATGAACAGGGATGTTTAGGGCTTTCTCGATGTGATCTTGAACATATTCTTCTCGTGTTCGGACATCAATAATAAGTTTTTGTTTTGAGTTTCCGATTTTATCACCATAAAAAATGAGTCAATTATCCTTATATAAAGATATAGTAGAGAGAGGATATATCATTAAATGAAACGATTACAGAATAGATATAAGTTTTTGGATATCTATTGTGTTCATATCGAGTAGTTTTAAAGGAATATCGTAAAAACTCTGTTATTTTAATATTTTTCCCGTTTCAAGAAACCACAAGTATAAATCAAGTTCAGCTAAACTGATGTCAAGATTTCGTGCAAGAGTTCTCAGTGTGTTTTCGATACGAAGATACTGTTTTTTCGTAAGGGTCTTTGGCTTTTTTATTACATGTTCTCGTTCGAGGATATCGATGATATGGAAATCGATAATTGCATAGTCATCATACCCAATATTTCTGAGAAAATGACTAGCTTCTTTGTACCCAAAACCCTTGATTTCTTTGACAAGATGATTTCGTAACTCCTCGCCAGAGAGTGATTCAAGTTGTTGAAGTATCATTGGATATTTATTCTGTGCAGCAGTAATATACCGTGCTCGTGTGTTAGGGAATCGATACCTAAAGTCCCTAAGTTTTTGTGTTAATTGTTTTTCTGTAAGCTTCAGAAAATCGCTTGCCATCTTTTGTTGTATATGGATGCAGCTTTGGGATTGACAGTTTGCTGTAAGAAGACAGAAACAAAGTTCCTGGAATATTTGTTCAGAAGATTGTTTCCCAAGATTCTTGAATTCTTCAATTCGCTGGGTAACGGTTTGTTGAATCGGACTATGAGTAAGATGGTTGAGAACTGTCAGTAAATCATTCATAGTGACCTTTACTATGGATAAATAAACAGTAGTATAAGAGAGTTAACATAGTCGAATGATTACAGAGGATAGAAAACACCAAAAAGACTGATTATGGCGGGTATAGTGATTAGTGAGCAAAGAAAACTTGCGAATATGAATTGATTAACGATGGTGTGATTTCCTCCTGCTCGTTCGACAAGCAGAGGAACAGCTGTAACAGGAGGAACTGCGCTTTGCATTATGAGAATTAACGCAATATGATGATCGGGGCGAATAATGAAGATAATTCCTAAAAATATGAGTGGGAATATTATGTTTTTTATAGCAACAAATTTGATGATTTCGAATTTATAGATTTCTCCTTTTTTGTGAAAATCACTGTATATGTTTCCGCCAAGGATGATCATGATGAGAGGGACTGCCATTGCACCTACCATCTGAGTGACCATGAAAACAATATCCGGTAAATACGTCTGAACATTCAACAAACGAATCCCCATTGCAAGGAGTGTTACAATAAAAATGGGGTGGAATATTTTTTTCCAATTTAGCGTATGATCTTGTTTTTTGAAAAACAATTGATATGAATTGAACAGTAACATAGGAAAAAATAACATAAATAAAAACAGGACGACCAGATACGAAGATTCAGATGGAAAAATTCCTGCAAGGATTGCAAGTGGGATGAATAAGCCATTTTGGAAGAAAAGACTGATACCGAACTCTCGTCGAGTTTTCTTCTGGGATACAAACATAAATATTATGGTGAGTGTAACAGCGATTCCTGTAAAGACAAGCCACCAGAGAGGAAACATCCACCAGTCGGGTATTGTCTGTGGAGAAAAACTGGTGAGGATGTTTGAAAAAATTAGGCAGGGGAGTGCAATTTCAAGGGCAAGAGGAGACAATAAACCTAGAGTTTTTTCTGGGATGAGACGTTTGCGTATACTCCAAAAACCTATCAGACCGACACCGAGGAGCACCGCGATTGATTCAAAGGTAGCAAGAAATAAATCCATATGAATTCAATAGTCACAATAGGGAGTCTATTAAATATATTATTGGCAGGTACTATAGGCAATATAGTTGGGTTTATGAGGGTAGTGTTCTTTTCTGACATAAACGTGGGTCTATAGGAAATAATAATTGCTGTCCTTTTCATTGTGATATACTCATACTCTTTCCTCATACGTCTTAAACGAAGAAATTCAATAAGAAATGGCTCACCGAGTTCTTAGGTAAAGGCCTATCAGGGCATATCCGCAGACCAGCTGGAACAAATAGACCGTTAGTCTCAAAATTCCTTCAACAACACAGCGAAAAAACATCATATTTAAGAGGAAGGAGCCAATATTATATTAGAAAATAAATGGAGGAGTTTATATGGATGAAAATAAAAATGAATGCTATTCAATGCCGTTGATAGGTGATGAAGCACCACATTTCACAGCGAAAACCACCATGGGAGAAATCAAATTCCCTGAGGATTACAAGGACAAATGGGTAATATTGTTCAGCCATCCAGCTGATTTTACCCCTGTATGTACAACAGAGTTCATGACGTTTGCCTCAATGCAGCAAGACCTAAAAAAAATGAACACAGAACTACTCGGACTATCAATCGACAGTATATACGCACATATCGCCTGGCTGAGAACGATTAAGGAAAAAATAGAATACAAGGGAATGAAAAACATTGAAGTCACGTTTCCTGTAATAGAAGACATTCGAATGGATGTAGCCAAAAAATTTGGGATGGTGCAACCAAATGCATCAACCACACAAGCAGTCAGAGCCGTGTTCATAATAGATCCAAAGGCAAAGGTGCGGGCGATACTGTACTATCCACTATCAAATGGAAGAAATATGCAGGAAATCAAACGATTGCTTCAAGCGATGCAAAAATCAGATAAAGAAGGTATTGCAACCCCTGCGAACTGGCAACCAGGTGATGACTGCATCATTCCGCCCCCAGGGTCTTGTGGGACTGCAAAAGAACGAGTTGAAAAGAAGGAAGAAGGAAAATACTGCCTTGACTGGTTCATGTGCTTCAAAAAAGAACCGAAAAAATAGAAACACACAGATGTGGTGAACAAAGGAATGTATTTCACCTTACCTCCACCCTATCTCTTTTTCCTTTTTTAAATATTAATAAATATTGGAAAGGCAATTTTGAGATAACATTTAAGTCACTTACAATGAAAAACAATAAAAACTAAATATTATTAAGATTATATAAAATGAAAAGAAAAATCGTGTTGTTCTATATTCTATCCAGTGTCTGCCTTTTCCTTGTTCCCGGTATCCTTGCCCATGTTCCTTATCTGGAGCATCGTGATTTTACAGTACTGCAACCTTTTTATGTGCAAAAATCTATCACTCAATCGATAGCTGTATACTCATGGCTTCAAACAAATAATATTCACCCATTCACAGATATTGATGTCTATACCTTTAAAATCAAAGGTGAACCCTTGCGGATTTTTCTTGAAGTTATTGTCCCGGTCTGTGATGGATATTATGCGAATTTTACGCCATGGTTCGCCTTAGTTGGCCCTGGCCTTCCAGCACCAAATCAAACCCTTCCTTTTGATCTTCCACAAGGATATGGTGTGAGAGTAATACAGGATGGTCCACCAGGGAGCCTTCGAGAACAATTCTATGAGCCGTTTGGTGGTAAATCGTACTACCAGGGACCTCGCTTTGATGAGACAATCAATATTTCAGGAACGTATTATGTCTATTACTGGGATCCGTATCAAAAAGGAGGAGATTATGTTGCAGTCCTAGGATATAAGGAGCAGTTCCCTCCATTTGATATCATCCGAGCTTTGATCAATACGCCTCTTATTCGTCATGGGTATGAACTGCATCTTCCTTAAGTGAAAAATGAACTAGACTAAGAGGTAAAAGATTTTTCAACATAGGTTTTCATATCATATTTTCTCTTTAACCCAGCATCATTCATATAGCGGACTTTGCCAAAAATTGGTCGTTCTCTCCATGCCCGGTCATGTTTTCCAAAACACCAGGCAACACCGGTAAATCCATTCGGATCTCGTCCATCAAGTTCGTATTTATTATTTAGATCTAATGCGATTTGAAACGCTTCCTGTGGTGATTTTGTCCATTCAAGGATTTTCTTGCCCCAGTACATCCGCATATATCCTTGCATTTTTCCTGTTTGCATCATTTCAAGTTGGGCTGCATTCCAAAACTGATCATGAGTTTGTGCTTGTTCAAGCTCATCTCTTTTATAGATATATTCACGTGGATCCTTTGCATGTCGAAGTAGGGTTGTTTTCGCCCATGAAGGCAGACCATTGAAGGAATCATACGCTGAATTATTGTATACATAATTCATGCTCAGCTCCCTTCGTACAATTAATTCTTCAAGGTATGCTCCAGTGTTTAAATCACCTGTTACACGGATTTTCAATGCAATGGTCAGTGGTGATATCTGACCGAAGTGAAGGTACGGACTCATAGACGAGCAGTATTCCTTGCTTGGTTCATTTCGTAACTCAGAAAACAAAGGGAGTTTCTGTTGGATAAACCGATGAAGGAATCGCAGTGCATGAGACGTTCCACCATGAAATAATGATGATGGTTTCACTGTATGATCAACGGGAAGGGAGGAGATGATGCTTGGGATGCTCGAAATATCGATCGATCCAAAATGATGGTTCAAACCTGAATTTTGAAGAGGGGTCGCTGTGAGAGGCATAAGAAATGTCTCAAGGTGTTTATGGATCTTCGGTCGAATAGTTGCTGCAGTATATTCTTCCTTCTGCGATACTATTTCGATTGGTACTACAACATCTGTTTCGACTTGAACTAATGGACAGTGCAGATGCTGTGCTGCATATTGTCTCCATTGTCGTTGGATTCGAAGGTATGCTCGGTCGACGACAACAAGAGAAGCATTTTTTGCAATTGAGAGTACACCTTTTTCTGGAGGGACCTGCTGAATTACAAAATCAATCCCTTGCATCTCCAATGACCTGGCTACCTCCTTGAGACCTTCCAGCATGAACAGGTAATGGCGCTCGTTTGCTTCAGGAAACGACGTGGTGAGGCCAAAAAATACCACCAATGGTTTGTTCAATTCATTAGCCTTTCTAATCGCAAACTCTAACGCATGATTATCAAGAACGCGCTGTGACTCCTGCATCCAATAGACTACATAATCTCCAGAACGTAGCGACTGAGCATTAAGCTGCTGAATTCGTTGTTGATGAATCATGTTACAACATCTTGCATATGCAGAATTTTCACTTTTTCAAATTTCTGAACAATTTGATACGTATGCACGGAAATATCGACGAGAACACATGAAGGATCTGAAATAAAGAGAACCAAACCAGGGTGTTTTTGTAATAATAATTTTTTAACAATTTCTGGTTTATATACAATCTCCTGTGCATCTCCTAAAGCAATAACTGTACTGGCTTCTGAGAGATCAGAGGGAGTATTTTCTCTATTGTCAATGAGAACAGCAACATGATTATTCTCTGTGATGTTGAGTAATTTTTGTGTTTCTTTCCTCGTAGGAAAATAGAGGTGATGAAAATCAGCAGAAGGCACAAACGACACAAGACTTGTGTAAGGGTGATGGTTAGATTCAGTGGCAATCACTGCGAAATGCTGGGATGATAATAAATTGTCAACAATGTCTAAGAGTTGATTCTGATGTTGTCTACTCATGTTTCCACCGGTAAAATTTTATTATTTCTAAAAACCCCTCACCTCGTTTGCCTTTATCACCTCAATATCTAATAATTCATCAGGGTAAGGTTGAAAAAAGGTTTGAGGGAAAAGATATGACTGTTCAAATCGTATCATCCATGATCGGACAAGATTTATCGGAACGCTGAAAGTGATCTGACCATTACGAAATTTTTCGATGAGATCAGAGTAGAATTTTTTTTCTTTTCCTGATAATTCATGCGATATATATCCAAAGGCATGGTCCAGTACGTTTATCTGAGAGGTATATCGTGGTGCCTTGGAAAATGCGGCATGGAGATGTTGCTCATAGTCTGCAAACACTTTCGAAAGATGTTGTTTCTCTTGGTTTGCTTGAATATTGCCAAGAATCCGTAATTCTTTTTGACTATATTCCATCAGTAAGTATTTATTTTCTGTATGAAACTGAAGTAGCTGTTGCAGTGATGGTGTTTCTTTGATATTCCGAAAACTGGCAAACGTGTAGATTTTTGTAAGGTAATGTTCTCGTATGATTGGATTTTGTAGCCTCATTTCATCTTCCACTGCTAAAAAAGGAAATTGACGGAGAACATCTTCACCAAAAAAACCTGCATCCCGTCGAATCGCTGCTGAGTGTGTGACAGCAGGATAGATTTTTACATCCCGTGTCCCACAAGAGGGCGATTGGGATTTTAACAAAAACCCATCAATATTGTGTTGAGTCGATAGAAATTGCTGTGCAAACGAGCTCATTTGGCAAGAGACATCACGACCAGTACTTGGTTGGAGTAAAAATTTCTTGCCTTGTTTTTCAATAATGCGAATAGGTTCGCGAGGCACTCCAAATCCTATTTCGACCTCGGGACATAATGCAAGAAACTCAACATATGATTTCAGTTTGCTTACGATTTCACTTCGGATAATCTGACTATTAAATCGACAGAAATCAAATTCAATATATTTACTGATAATAATCCGAGGTTTGACAAATGAGGTCATATCTTTACCTCGACGAATGCAGGTCCTGATTAGCGACTTCATGACAAAATGATGTACTAAATTTTGTTCCCATAGTATTAATAAGATTATAGATGATTGTAAGTAAAATTTTTGATATCATTGGTTTTACTTTGTAGACATAGATGATGAGCGGATTTTGGGAGATTTTTTCCGCGGTCCAATGATACATCTCTGATGCTGTTTTAATGGATATGAGATATCGTTTTGGGATGTAATGATATCCTTGCTCTGCTTGTTCCTGCCAGTGACAATAGCGGTCAAGCTGGGTTTGAATGAAGTGCGTAAATCGTTCAGGATGTTGCTTTACATGTTCAAAAGAAAGATTATTGAGACCATGTTGCCGTAAATCTGTTTGCGGGAAATAGACGCGACCGAGCTCTAAATCCTCAGCGATATCCCGGATGAAATTAATGTATTGCATCGCTCGCCCAAGATATTTTGCATGATTAAAGGATTCTTTAGGAAGTCCAATAATCTTTGCCATCATCAGACCAATTACTTCAGCTGAACCATAGATGTATTCAAGAACCTCATCAAGCGTTTCATACCGTGTCTTGGTTAAATCAAGTTCCATTGAATGGAGAAACGCTTCGATCCATTCATCTTCAAATCCTTTCCGCTTCGTTAAGCGAACAAAGGAATCAATGACAACGTCACCGGTGTTCTTTCCGCCTTTTGCTTGATAATATTTGTTTTTGAACTCATAGAATCCGTCACGATTTTGTGGTACTACATCAACATAATTATCAGCTTTTCGGACGAATCCGTAAAGGATGAACACTTCCTGGCGTATATGCATTGGGAAAAACAGGCTGCTGTAGAAGTATGTTCGGCTTCCTTTACGAAAGATAGAAAAAAATGTTTTATCGATGATCATTGGATTCCCTTATTTGCTGAGCAAGGATTTGCGAAGAGATGATCACCATGGGAACACCAATACCAGGGTGTGTATAATGGCCTGTATAATATAAACCTGTGACTTTTTTACTTTGATGCGAGCTGCGGAAGACCGCGGTTTGTCGTAAGGTGTGCGCAAGCCCGAGCGCTGTGCCTTTATAAGCATGATAGTTCTTCATGAAATCTTTATGGGCGAATAATCGCTTCACTATCAGTCGATCTTTGATGTTCTCCCCCGTGAGTAATTCGAGATGATCTATGACTTTGGTGAAGTATTTCTCCCGGATTTTTTCTGTATCCTCTAAACCTGCTGCGACCGGGATGAGAATAAATAGGTTTTCGTCATTTGCTGGTGCCACGGAAGGATCAGTTTTCGATGGACAGCTTACGTAGTAGGAGGGATCATTTGGCCATTTTGGTTCATGGAATATGGTCTTGAAATGATCTTCCCATTGTGGGGCAAAATACAGGTTATGATGGGCGAACGCCCGAATCTTTCCTCTTACACCAAGATACATCAGCAGAGCAGAGGGTGCTATTGCCTTTTTATTCCAATACTCTTCCGGGTAGGTTTGATGTTGTCGGTGTAGCAAATGGGTTTCCACGTAGGGATAATCAGCGTTAGCGATAACAACATCTGCATTCATTGTTCCTTTAGGTGTCGTAACACCAGTGATTTTCTTTTCGTGAACCTCAATTTTTTCTACTTCGCAGTTGAACTCAAAAGTAACGCCCTGTTCGCTAGCTAGTCTTTGAAAAGCCCGTGCCAGTTCTCCAAAGCCACCATCGGGATACCAGACGCCTAAGTTGAAATCCACATGGGACATCAAGGAATACAAGGCAGGGGTATCAAAAGGTGTTCCACCAAGAAACACCATAGTGTATTCGAGGATTTTTCGCATCTTTGGTTCGTTGATGTACCGTTTCGCGTACTCATCCAGACTGGTAAAAAAATGGAGTTTGCTGCCTTTCGACAGCAGACGAAGACTCAAGAAATCCCAGAGATGGCGGTATTCCTTGTAGATAAACTCATTCATTGCTATCCTGTATTGATATTCAGCGGCAGCAAGATATTTCTTGAATTGCTCACTCCCGCCTTTTTGATAGCGTTCAAAGAGCTGTAGGTTTTGTTCAAGATCTGGTGAAACATCAACGATTTCATTCTTGTTAAAAAACACCCGGTATGCTGGGTTCAACCGAAGAAGCTTGTAATAGTCCTGTGGTTTTTTCCCAAATTCTGCAAAGAATTTCTCGAATACATCGGGCATGAGATACCAAGAGGGGCCCATGTCGAACACAAATCCCTGTTCATTCCAAACGATCGCACGCCCGCCTGGTTGATCGTTTTTTTCAAGGACAGTGACCTCAAAACCATCTTTGGCTAGAAGGGCTGCTGCAGCCATACCCCCGAATCCTGAGCCGATGACAATGGTACTCTTTTTCATATTGTATCACAATTGTTTGATATGGATTTATTATCTATTAAAAAAGTATTGTTCAATATCATTTTAAGGTTTCGTCGGTTTTTTTTGTTGTGTATTACACCATCGTTTTTTGAAAACGAGGTAGACGAGGAGATAGAATGAAAGCATAGAAAAATTATAGAAGAAATCTTCAAGGGGGATAGTCAGAAACCGCCCATTCCATAATCCATCCCCGCCCCAGATAGCATTAGCATTATACGACACGATTGGTATCGATGTCAGCAGATAATTGAATATAATAAAAGGAAGCATGCAAATGCCAATATACAACCAGAAGTTGCGTGATTGTAATATGTCAGATTTCAAAAATGACGCAATCAAGAAAAAAAAGGCGCACGATGCCAATGCAAGCACAGTATAATCTTGATAGTAGAAGGCGAAACTTCCAATCATGAACAACAGAATCAAACAAATAGAGAGCCAATTATTAAATCTGATTTTTTTATCAGGAAGAAAATAAGTAAGATTTTCATAAATGAAAATACAAGAATAGGGAACAACAATGAAAAATAATATTTCTTCTATTGGCAATCCAATAATGGTGATTCCTGAGAGATGGGCGTAGTTAAAGAACCAATCACCGCGCGCTGTCACAATGGCATCCCAGAGAATGTATCCTGCTCCAACAATAGCTATCGCTGGGAATAATGCTTTGAAGTAGCGGTAATAGACGAACTTCCACTTAAAAGACAGAAGAAACGGAAATATAAGTATAAGGATATCAAGGAGAAGGTAATTTATTGTCATAAGTTCCTCATCTTCGCTGAGATTTCTACCAAATAGCTGATATACGTTTATAAATCCATACTATACCATAAGAATAAATGCGATAAGAATCACTGTAAGGAATCCTGCGACAGCATTACGAATTGCGTATTTTGTTGCAAACTCACGTTCAACAATTTTATTGTAGCGGCTGGGAATACTGCGTGGTCTGAAACAACGTTGAAGAC
>JAEAMG010000522.1_pt1 | contig 42076 bp, 29 predicted proteins | sample 8958741 | NCBI WGS metagenome assembly JAEAMG01 (sample SAMN16933256, study PRJNA681125) | bioreactor sludge metagenome | isolation source: anaerobic bioreactor treating anionic surfactant - SDBS | place: India: Bengaluru | collected 2019-02-28 | reverse complement strand
CATCCTTTCACGGACCACAGCTTAAACCATCGTCTCAGATTCGGGATCCACTATAATAGACCAACATCAGCCGCTGGCGGAACTCGTCTTGGCCCCGGCGTTCCTTGATAGCGCGTAGGACGATCTCGTCTGCAGTAGATTCCGGATCAGGCGCGGATGGTGCTTTGCCAATGAGGAATTCGGTTATCTGCTGCACAATTTTTTCCCCGGCAGCAACCGATGTGAAGCCAATTGCCGGCCATGGGTAACGTCCATCCTCTTGGACAGCCACGCCATGCTTGCGGGAGATTTCGCTAACCTTGGCACGCAACGCAGCGGCGCGATCGCCTACCGCATCGACACTGATCGATAGCGCGACGGTCCCCCTTGCGAAATTTGGCCGGCTCGCAAAAAACGAGAACTGACCACCACTATTTCGCCCAGTGGTATTGCGCCCCTTTATCTCGAACAAAACGCCATAGCCAGGGTCGGAAGTATTCCGCGCTTGATTACAACCCAGCGCAACTGCCATATCAATGACCGTGCCAAGGCAAGAGTAATACAGCTCGGTTGTACCGGCCTTGCTAGCGCAAATTTCAAGCCGCTCGGCATGCTTTTGTGCTTGTTGAATCATTCGCATCTTGAAAATTCCTTCGTCTCATACAAGTTATTTTTCAAAATTTTACGCACAAACGATGCATTCGTGTCCTCATCTTGAGAAAAGGTTCAAATTCTTCGTCCTATGATGATTCGGGGAGGAAAATGGTTTGCGAAAATTTCGGTTAACCGCAACAGTGCCTTTGGATCGACGAACTTCTCTTTGATCTTAATTGGTAATGTCCACGTCATTTTGACTCAGGCCACCTATTCCAACTAATTCAACACTTCTAGAAACATTGCTGCACACGATTTTACTGACTATGGACGTGGATCATCAAAAAATAGCCTACTTAGGGGAAAAATTTGTCAGAGTCGGCACCCTTCCTCAGAACTTAACTTGACTTGCACAAGGAAGAACGGGACTTACGATTACTCTTGTCGCGGTCACATATACCGCTCAACCAACCCCACTAAGGGAGTTATTTGATGAGTATCGATAAAGTCACGAACCTGACCATTTTTACTACCGACTGGGTGAAAGAAGATCGCCGATCCGTGAAGGCCTACCTCAATGGCAAAGGCGACGGCCGGGTCCTGTGGTGGAACATCAATCGTTGGGTTCACCAGCATTTCTGGTCCAAAGCTTCACTCGAGAAGATTATGTTTTGCTTCCACTCACGCCACCAAACGCTCACCTTGCTCAACCTGGAATATCGAGCCGACGTCCAAGAGGTGGCAAAGGCAATCCAGTCCGAGGGAGTTGTGGCAGGAATTCGATTCGCGATTTCCTCAGCCTGTAAGACGCGTTTGTCTGAAGGATCCACGTACTCGCAGCTCTCCTGCCATAAGGACGCCAAGCCATGAACGAGGTTGGCGAAGGCCGGGCATAGTGGTTTCATCCTGAACATCATGAAGACAAAAAATGAACAAACTTATTGAGCATATTAAACGAGTAGCGATCGACGACATCCGCCTTTTTTTCGAACCGTTCACCATAGTGACACGCCTGATTCGTCGCCTGGCCACAGCCGTGATTTCTCGTTTCAGACGATCGAAAACAAAGGACGAGAAGGAAGGTGATCAATGAGAAGTAGCGCTTTCTATTTGTTACTTTATTTCCATCCGTTAGTGAAAATGCTCCTCACAATTGTGTGTCGGGTTTTCGGCTTCCTCTCGGTCATCATGCTGATCGCGATATTCTTCAACGACTCCTGGGTGGACATTCTCGCGATTACTACACTATTCTTTGTGGTGTCGATCAGCGCCTCGATTCTTCAGACAAGGTACACCAGGCTTCTGCTGAAACTCCAACCTGATGAGACTGAATATATTTTCTACGACTGATTGAACAGCAAGGCCGACCGTCACCTGATAGTCGGCCTTGGTACCTCCCGTACATCGGTGAAACACGAGGAGAATCCGCAGCATCTTTTGGCCAACTGTTCGTTATCTCTTCTCTGTTTTATCTGTTACTCAGCCATTTCTGACACATCCGTTATTCAGATACTTTGACTATATCTGCATTTCAGATAATATCAATATATCTGAATAACGGATACCACACATGTCCTTCTCGCCCACCACCCATCGTCTCCTCACGGCGTCGCAGCTCGGCCAGTTGCTCGCATCGACCCGCAAACGGAATAAGATCACCCAGGCGACTGCAGGCACGCGTGTCGGCTTGAGCCAGATTCGCATATCCTAAAGAGAGCCATCCTGACGAAATCAGCGTCAAACAGTTACTCTGCTGGTGCTCCGCACTCGAGCTGGAGCTACAGTTGGGCAAGCACGAGTCATCCACTGCAACCAGCTCGGCCGAGTGGTATTCATCACATAGCATGATGCTCTCATCATCTGGTGCTGTGTCGTGGCCGGCCTTGCTCGCAGCTGCGGGCATTAGGGTGCTTGGTATTGGCTGTATTTCTCTCAGCTCAGCTCACGGAATCGCCAGCGCGTGCTCTAGCCACATTTCCGGGTGCCACATGATATGCTCTTCGCCGGCCTTATCGCCCAGTTCGAACGGGAGCACCCACAGTGTCATACCTGGAGCGAATGCAAACGGCGGCAATGGAGCGGAGAACATGGCAGTCTTAGGGTAAATCAGCACCAGCTCTTTGTAGATCTGCTCCACGCCGATATACTTGTGTCCGTAAGCGAAGAGTTGATAGAAGTCGCTTTGTGCGATGCCATACTTCTTGTTACGAGCCATTTCATTCAGCCGCTTCCATTTCGCATCCAGCACGGTCCGGTAGCCGCTGTGTTCAAGCAAAAGGTCGGGACGCAGCTGAAAAAATCCTTTACCTTGGTGCTGGCACAGGTACATCTCGCGCGACTGTCGCTTTATCAACACCGACTTCGGCAAAGTCCGGCGCAACGCTGCTTCTACAAAACCCTCGAACAGCTTCTCCATCGGAAACAGCATACTCATGCCATGCCAGCTCCCTTGCACCGCTAACGGACAGTGTTGGCCAAGTACTAGCTGGCACCACGGAAGAATCGGCGCGTAATGGGCCATGAGGCGGCCACCACGCCAGGCCTTGAAATCGTACTTGAAGTCCCGCGATGCGCTCACCTCCGCCAGCACTTGCAGTAGCTCATGCGACAGGCGCCAGTTGATCGGATCCTGGGTCGAGTTGGCGACACGCGCCAGGGCAGATCGAATTAGCCTGTTCTCCGGAAAATCTAGTGAAAACACATCGTGACGCGTATGAAAATAGTGGGCGCGATCAGGCGTTTGGCGTAGTTGGCGGATCACGTCCAACTGCCCGCGTAAATTACGCTGCTCTTCTTCGACGCGCAGGTAATCGAATTTCATACCGCGTTTCACAAGATGTTCGAGCGCGACCAAGAACTGGCGGCGCACCCATTCCGACAGCGGCGCGTCAAATAAGGCCAAATCGGCCGGACCAACGTGGCGGGCCGGTAAATCCAGCGCGGCTTGAATCATCCGTGTGAGTAGCGCCCTCGAAGCCTCCTTGGTCGAGTCGGCATCATGATGCTTGGGCAGGATTTCGAGGGTGGTGCCGCACGGGGTCTCCAGGATGCCAACGAAATTATCTAGTCGCAACCACTGCGAGCCCTCTACTTCAAGCAGATGAGCGCCGCTGGCACGAAACTGTCCGGCCAAACGGCATAAATACTCGAACGCACTTTTGGAGACGGTTGCCCGGTCTAACGTGGGTGCTATCTGTGTCGTGGTTAATTTCGCGTATTCGCGAACGACAACGAGCTCTTTCAAGTTGTCGCCTGCTTAGCCGCTTTGATCACCTGGGCACCCAGCTGGCGCGTGTTGTGCTTGCCACCTTTTCTGTTCAAGTGGCTAATGCCCAATTTGATTGCCAGTTCTTTTAAAATCGGCAGTGCAACTTGCTCGACATCTTTGTCATACACTTTCACGGTGAAATCTGTCAATCGTTGCAAACGATAGCCACCATATTCAACACTACCATCCTGAGCAATCGGTGCCGTATGCTTAGCCACCGCTGCGCTATCGAGGATGCCCAAGTAGGCCTCAATGCGATCGAAAGCATCTTCATTAATCGCCCATGTCTGCTCTTGTGCCCGTCCTTCAAATTCGTCGCCGAACAGTGTCGCGACGTTACTCTCAGACGGCAGTACGAAACAGTTGACCGGCGCCTTGCGGTGGTCATTCAAGACCCAGCGGATGCGATTCCAGTCTTCAAAAAAATATTCCTTCAGTAGCGGTAATATCTGCTGCTCAAAAATGCGCGCTAGGCGTTCGACGGAAGGATCATCCTTCAACGGCAAAAAGTAAGCGTGTCCAAGGCAGTGCTCCCTATCGAGCAGCGCTTCGATGCGTCGATTCATCAGCTCTAACAGCTTGTCAATTGCAACTCCCTGCACGACAACATCGGCCAGAAGCTCCGGGCGTGGCGGCATTTCTTTAAACACGAAACGGCGACGCAACGCGATATCCAAACCGGTCAACGAGCGATCGGAGGTGTTCATGGTGCCGATCAAATACAAGTTATTGGGGATGCTGAAGGTTTTTTTCGAATACGGCAGCATGACCGACAAGGCCTCGCGATTGCCCGCGCGTTTGCTTGGCTCGACCAAGGTAATGAGCTCACCAAAGATGCGCGAGATATTACCGCGGTTGATCTCATCAATGATTAACACGCGTGCATGCGGACCTTGTTGGACTTGGGCGTCGGACGCCTTCGTCGACAGGAGCTGGCGCAACTTGGCGAGGTCGATCACATCAGAGCCAAGCCGATAGATCGCCTTCATCATGAATTTTTTGTTCATAATGGCACTGCAAGCGGTCGACGGATCGAATACTTTAAGCCACTGCACCGCACGGCTTTGCGTGAACTCATCATCTTCCTGCTCGCGCGGCACATGCTCATAGTTTCCCGTGAGGACACCAATAGCACGAAACTTCGAGTTGCCGTCGGAGACTACAACGATATCACCGACCTGCATCCCAAGCACGAAAGCATTGACCGCCGTGACCGGGTAGTCGCCCGTCGAGTACTCGATTCCATTGTCATGAAAAATGGCAACGATGTCAGCCTTATTTTTCACTTTCGAGAAATCAATGCCCGAACCCCAACCCAATAGGATCCGGTCTCGGTCAATGCACTCGTCATAAACATAATTCTCGTCGCTACGGTTTCCAAGCGACATCTTCCAGATCGTTTTCCCACTAAGGTCCAGATCGACCACTTCATCCACGACGACTTTAGTGGCAGCGTCGTCACAAATCGATTTGAAGACACCTGGGGTCGGTAAGAACCGTAGTTGGCCGCTCGCCTCGTCAGCTTCCGCGCGCAAGCCTTCCACAAAGTCTTCGTAACTGAAACTTTGATGGAAAGTGACGAAGCGCACATGCTTAGATAATTCAAGTTCACCGAATCTTGTGCGCAACTTGTCCCTCTCCCCATTATGCGCTTCTAGAAAATCAGGATCAAGAATGGCCAGCGTTTCCTCGATCGTGCTATGTGTTTTCCCCGTACCAGGGGGGCCGTACAGGATCTGGTTCAAGGGTGGAATCGAGTCGGTAGTATCGGTCATGGTGTGCGATGATTGGTTAGTGGTCGCAGAAGGAGGTTCCGGCACCTGGTCCAAGGCTTGAAAAGCCAAATATTGTTTTATTGCCGCGCGGGACCCACCGTGGTATTGATTGCCTTCGATGTAATCAGCGCCACCTGAGCTGTAACGCTTTACCAGCGTACCGATCTCTCCAACGTCCTGAATACCGTAAATATCCTTGCCACAGTGTTGGGATAAATCCTCGATGAAGCGCGCGTATTCGCCCGCCGTCTTCGGTTTTTTGCCAGATTCGATCAAGAATTTCTGAAATTTGTCCCTTGCCTGCACTGCACTCTCCCGATCGATCAGCCGTACTCTTCACAACATGCGAAGCGATTATGGTTATTGAATTCCACGGTATATTAACAAGAAGAATGCGGTTTCAGGTTGGGCTTTTTGCATTCCGAATCCTGGACAAGCGCTGTGTCCCCCATCTTGATCAAATCTGCTTTATCTGCTTTCCAGCCATCTATGATATATCCGCCATTCAGATATCTTGACTTTATCTGCATTTCAGATAATATTGATATATCTGAATAACGGATACCACACATGTCCTTCTCGCCCACCACCCACCGTCTCCTCACGGCGTCGCAGCTCGGCCAGTTGCTCGCATCGACCCGCAAACGGCACAAGATCACTCAGGCGACTGTAGGCACGCGTGTCGGCTTGAGCCAGAATCGCATCTCCTACCTGGAGAGCCATCCTGACGAAATCAGCGTCAAGCAGTTACTCAGCTGGTGCTCCGCACTCGAACTGGAGCTGCAGTTGGGCGAGCGCGATACGTCCGCCGCAAGCAATTCGGCCGAGTGGTAGCCATGGGCCGCCGCTCACACAGCCAGACGCTCCATCTTTGGGCAAATGGCGACTATGTAGGACGCTGGACGGTCAAGGCCAACGGCGACTCCGAGCTCCAGTACGATGTGTCCTGGCAAAGCTCAAGGCTGGGGCGCCCAATCTCGCTGTCGCTGCCGTTCAATCTGCGCAATGAACCGCTCAAGGGTGCCAGTGTTGCAAACTACTTTGAGGGCTTGCTGCCGGACAGTGACATCATTCGCAAACGCGTTGCGACCCGGTTCAAGACAGGCTCTCTCGAACCGTTTGACCTTCTCGCGGCTATCGGCCGGGACTGCGTCGGCGCCTTGCAGCTGCTGCCCGAAGGCGGCAAACCGGAAGGACTGGCCCAGGTCGATGGCATCGCCCTTGACGAGGAAGACATCGAACGGCACCTGCTCGAAGTGGTTAGCTCAGAGCGGCACGGCGCCACAGATGATGCCGACGATGATTTCCGCATTTCGCTGGCTGGCGCGCAAGAGAAAGACGCCTTCTTGTGGTGGGATGGGAAATGGATGAAGCCGCGTGGCGCTACGCCCACAACGCACATCTTCAAGCTTCCGATCGGGATGGTAGGCGGAAAAAGAGCCGACTTCAGCACGTCGGTCGATAACGAGTGGCTATGCCTACGGCTGTTCAAGGAGTACGGGCTGCCGACGGCAAATGCCGAGATTGCGACGTTCGGCGCACAACGGGTGCTCGTCGTCGAGCGTTTTGACCGTGTGCGATCAAGCGATGGCAAGCAGCTATTCCGGCTGGTTCAGGAGGATTTTTGCCAGGCAACGGGAACATCACCGCTGCTGAAATACGAAAATGACGGTGGGCCGGGGTTAAAACAGATGTTTACCCTGCTGCAGCAATCGCAGCAGAGCGCTGCCGACATGCACACGCTGATGGCCTCTCAACTTCTATTCTGGATGCTGCGCGCACCCGATGGCCACGCCAAGAACTTCAGTATCCAGCTCCTGGCCGGTGCCGGCCGGTTCAAGCTGACGCCCATCTATGATGTGATGTCCGGCTATCCTGTGATCGGCCCTGGACCCAACCAGTGGGCCGAACGCAAGCTCAAGATGGCGATGGCGCTACTCGGAAGCAACCGGCATTACCTCGCGCATGGCATACAGCGGCGACACTTCAATAGCACTGCAAAAGCGGTCGGCTATGGCGCGGACGCCGAACCGCTCCTCCTCGATTTCATTGCCCGCACACCTGCCATTGTCGACAAAGTGCGCAGCGAACTGCCTGTGGGATTTTCGGAGAAAGTGGCCGACAGAATTCTGGAAGGCCTAATTGCCTCAGCGGAAGCCCTTCAACGGATGCCACCAGCCTGACCGGGTACCTCGCAGACGGCGCGGCCGCGCATCGGGCAGCAACACACAAAAAAACAGGATTTTAACCTTGGTAAGCGTATGTTTAACATTTCAGAGAGTCAGCCTGCGCGGCAAGTTATCAGCAGCAGTGCCAGCAGGCTGAATATCATGTATTCATCTTATATGCATGTTGGCTTTGTAAAATGAGAGCGATTTCGGGTCCTCGCCCAAGTAGCGAGCCCGATCTGCGATGAGTTCGTCGAGCGATTGCGGGCTCGTCAGGCTTGCCTTTTTCTCCGTGACAATCCTCATCGCTTCGCGCAGCAGGTCGGGCCAAATCAACGGTATATAAACCTTGACCAGCCAAGCCCTGAGAGTCTTGATCTCATGCTCGCCCTTTGCTCTGAAGGAAATGACTGACATGTTGAAAATAATACCCTCTTCGTTAGGGACAATAATACGATGCCGAAGTGGATGCCAATAGTACATCCAAGTAAATAGGTCCACGAGGTGCCAGCGACCCGGGAATGCCAGCGATACGTCGCGCGCCGCAAACTCAAATTCGACGCACGGAAGGCCCATTTCCTCTTTCACTCCTTCGGTAACAGATTCGCTCAACAGTCCCCACCAAAAAGGATACGAATGCGTTCGAACCATAGGGCATTCGTGTTCAAACAGATCCAAGGCGCTTTGGTCGACAATCGCTTTTTTATTACTATCCAATCTACTTCTCCTCTTGGTTTTACAACAAAAAATCTATTAACAGGGCCTCAGCCGTGGCGCGCAGCGCAAGTGGGATTTCGCGTTCCGGTGTCATCCACTCCACGCCGTTGCGACGGGAGTTCTTCGCCCACAGCATATGAATCTGCTTTTCAGGCACGTCGAGGCCAAGGACGGTCATAGTGTTTACGATCAATCGGCAGTCGCTCACCCGCTCGGCGGGGACATCCGGCAATCCGACCACATCAAGAATTCGCAGCGCTTTCTGAATGGTCTCCACACCTTGATCGTCCGCCTGGCCGCATCCGCCAGCCTTGAACGAACCGATGTAAGCGCTAATGACGGACTGCCGGTTGTGTCCTAACGCTTGCGCCACCTTCGCCTTCACTACACCCACTCCGTCGCCATTCAACTGCCCTGCGTCTCCACCCATCGTGGGCGGCATCAGTCCAAGCAGTAATGCTTGGTTCTCGGCGAACTGCGCTCGCAGGCCGTGCCCGGTTACGCCGGCGTCGGCTTTGGTGAAGCCGAATGACGTCATCAAGTTCTCGTAGCGGCGAATGTTCTGTTCCAGACTGGCTATCTGGCCCGACCGGGAATACTCCCACCCAAGCGCTTTATTTTTCGACACGCGTGCTTTGACGTAGTCGAGCAAATCACGCTGCGCGTGTGACGCGATGGGAATATTTCGCCAACGACCGCCTTTGCCCATCCCCGGAAAAACCTGCAGGTAATGCCCGTAATCCTGAACGTGTGGATTGCATTTCAGGACCTCTTCGCGCCGCAGGCCAAAGCCCAACTCGAGACGTAACATCAGACCGAGGCACGGGTCGCGCTCGTCAACCTTGCGGAACGTCTCGACCAGATCAATGCCATGTCCTGACCAGGACTTCGTGGTTCGTGCGGCCGAACGCACTTTCAACAATTCAGGATCGACATCCGGCAGATATTTCTGGACGGCGCCAACCATGCCTGGCTTGCCAAGCATTGCGCAGAACACCCGCAATCGAGAAAGGTCGTTCTGGATGGTCTTGGCTTTCTTGTGCTGGCAATACCACCAGTGCTTGACGAGCACTTCGATGTGCCGATCGCAGAGGTTCTTCGGATCCTGAATCTTGTAGCCGAGTTCATGCAGCCGCCGGATCGATGCATATAGAACGTCTTTCGTCAGTGTCTGCGTGCGTTCGGACGCCACCTTGCCATTGACTCTGCGTGTGCCTGCCAGCTTCATGATGTCGTTCACTTTTTGCTGCCACATACGTCCTCCAAAAAAACCATCGATACCTCTTATCAGCAGACGCGGAAGCGCGGCAGATCAAACAGGCAGGCGGGGGTAAGGCTCCCGTCTTAAATAAACCGGTTTCACATCAGTGGGCCTTACTGCCAACCACCGATGCGCCGAGCCCTTGCGGAACTCGGTATCTCTTCCTGGGAAGAGAATTGAACATTGAGCAGTTTCTCGCTACGCACTCCCGGAACAGGTCCGGGCTTCGAGGGTGCGCGCCTCCAGTTACGGGAAAACCAGTGAGAGCTGGCGTGACGTTCTCAGGCGCCGTGCTTGACGCACATGCGGCCTGAGGGGTGACTAGCCCGATCACGATGTTTGCAGTTGAAGTATTGGAGGGTGGTGCTCTTCGGAGCGAAGAAGGGATGGAGATATGGCTGTAGCGTGGCCGTCTGCGCTAACCACTCAAGCAGGAACGTCGATCTGTGATCGGGTTTTCCCTGCCATTGCGCTGGAAAGCCGATGACGACACGTTTTGGGGATCACTCTGTACCTGCCTGTAGGGCCTTGCAGACCACACCTGACCAAGTAAGAACTGGATTTTTTGATGGTGATGAGTGCTCGCGATCGGATGAAAGCGAGCGATGCCAAACGCCTGGCGTTGCGAAAAGCTGTTCTCTCTCAGTGGACAGAACAACTTGAAGATTAATTTATAAAAATGCCGAAAGGCCGACGCTGGCTACTTTATCCAAGCGTGGCTAGCGTGTCAAGCAACATTGTTTGCAGGGTAGCTTGTCTGGATTTCCGCACCTGGTGATAGCTAATGACGGCGCATTTTCGAACCTCGATATTCGACACGGACTGCTTCCTGGTCCCTGTCGCAGCTCATGGTCACGATCAAAACCTGACTTGCGCACGCCGGCTTGCGCTTTACATTAAATCTTTCACTGACACTTGGAGTTCTAAATGGAAAACATCTCAATCGCAATCGATGGCGGCCACTCAATGTTCAAAATACGCGCAGCCTCGCTGGCATCGCCAGACGAGCGTCATTCGTTTCAGATCCCCACTGTCGTGATCCCCGCGATCACGCTGACGAACGAGCAAACACGACAAAAAGCTGAACTCGATACTGTCGAGGTGGATGGGCGCAGGTACTTCTTCGGTGATACCGCGTTGCGGCAAGGCCGCTCAGAAGTGTACACAGGACAAAACGCGGATTGGATCGAGAGCCCCCAGCACGATGCATTGGTGCTGGGAGCATGGCGCAAGGCCATGCAGGCGTTTGGCAATCCTTCGGCAAGGGTGCATCTGGTGATGGGCTTGCCAGCCAAGTTCGTAGGGCCGCAGCGCGACACGCTCCGCAACCGCATCGTGGCATTGCTGACCCCACGCCTCCTGCCCGGCCAAACGCTCAGGGTGATGGTGCAGAGCCAAGCTGATGCACCGCTGCAGTGGCTCTCGATCCAGAATAACGGTTCTCTCCATCCACAGCGAGATCTCGACAACGAGGCCTGGGGCGTCATCGAGATCGGCCACTACACAACCGATTTTGCGCTGTGCGATCGCGGCTCCATGATGGAATACGCGGCCATATCGTGCGCAGGCATGCATCTGGTCTACGACGGCATGTCCAGCGCGCTGGCGCAGGCTAAGCTGCCAACGTCACTGGATGTGGTCGATGCGGCAGTGCGCAGCGGAAGCATCAAACACTTCGGGCAGCGAGTCGACGTAACTCCCTTGCTCAATCAGGCGAAAGCAGGCTTCGAAGCCATCGTCATGGATGAAGCCAACCGTGTATTTGGCCAGAAAGCGGCGGTATTGGACGGCATCATCATTGGCGGTGGAGGCGCTGAAATGCTGCTTGATGGACTCAAACAACGATATCCCAATGCTGTCACCAGCGACGAACCGCGGATGATGGTAGCGGAAGGCTTCTGCCGCCTCGGTCTGCTGTCACTGCTGCAGTCCTGATATAGGGATCTGCCATGTCGACACCAATGGATAAGCCGCCGAAAATCGGTACCGAGATCACGGTTCGAATAAGCCTGACTTTTCAGGAGGCTCCGGACGTTCACACGCTGTTGGCGATGACGCCAGTGCGCGAACGAGGCAAGCTCGTGCGCCTGGCCTTGGAGCGATACATCACGGAGATAGGCCATCCAGCAGGTGACGTCGAGCAGCAGATTCATGCCATCTCGACATGGCTGAGGTCCCGAAGTGGGCGGGAAGAAACAACGGCGGCGACTGAACACAGTTCGGAAACGGACCGTCTGGTCGTTGCGGCAATCGCAACCCAAGGTCGCGAAGCGGCAAAGCCTGTGCCAGCACCAGGCGAACTGGCTCAGAAAGAGACATCCAGTTCGTCCTCACCCATTTCGAGATGGCTTCAGATGTAAATCGCAAAATGCAGGTCGCACCGCTATTAACTCCCGATTACCGTAACTTGATCGTACTTAACCTGCCATCGAAAGATTGTTAATATTTTGGTAAAGTTATTTACCTAAGTTGACTGAAGGATATATGATCTGGCCATGCGCAAACAAACATGGCTTATCTCTTGGATCGGAAAAGCTGATCACACTGCATCCGAAGGCAAAACCGGCACGGATGCTGGCCCGATCGCGACAGCGTTGCTCGGTGAAAAAAGGTATGACAAGGTCTACTTGCTCACCAACTACGAATTTGTGCGGGGGCAACAATTTTGCGCATGGCTGGAGGGTACCTGCGGTTACCCGGAAAGTGCGGTCGATCTGTTCGCGATCGACTTGCGTAGTCCGATCGACTACGCAGCCATTTATACCGGCGTGAGTGAAAATCTGAAGGCTGCGCGCTTGCCTCACGACGACATCGAGTTGACATTTCATCTCAGCCCGGGCACGCCCGCGATGGCGGCAGTCTGGATCATGCTTGCCAAGACGCGTTTTCCGGCGAGCTTGATCCAGACATCGCGCGAAGGCGGCCTCGAATCAGTCGACTTTGCATTCGACCTCGCCGGCGACTTCCTGCCCGAGTATTTGCGGCGCAGTGATGAGCGCATCGAACGGCTGGTTAAAGGCCCCACGGAAACCCGACCGCACTTCAGCAAGATACTTCATCGCAGCGAAGTGATCCGCAAGCAAATCGAATTGGCGCAGCGCATCGCCGCGCACGACGTTCCTGTTCTGATCCTCGGCGAAACCGGTACTGGCAAGGAACTTTTCGCCGAAGCCATCCACGCATCGAGCGAACGCGCCGCCAAGCCGTTCATCGCCGTCAACTGCGGTGCTATCGCCTCCGAACTGGCCAGCTCCGAGTTGTTTGGCCATAAGAAAGGTGCGTTCACCGGCGCAATTGTCGATCGCAAGGGCCATTTCCAAGAGGCCAGCGGCGGGACTCTGTTCCTTGACGAAGTCGGCGATTTACCTTTGGAAACCCAGGTCCGTCTTCTGCGCGTATTGCAGGCCAAGGAGGTCACGCCACTTGGCTCATCCGGCGCCATCAAGGTAGATGTGCGCGTCATTGCCGCGACCCACCGCGACCTCGCAGCGGACGTTGCGACCGACCGCTTCCGCGAAGACCTGTTTCATCGTCTTGCGGTGGCGATCCTCCGTCTTCCTCCTCTGCGCGAGCGCGAGGGTGACGTTGACATGCTGCTCGATATCTTTCTGGAGCAGATCAATGCGGACGCGCGCGGCAAGCCTGAAGCGCAAGAGAAGAAAATTTCCGCTAACGCAAAAAAACTTCTCTTATCCTATACATGGCCCGGCAATATCAGGGAGCTTTATCACACGTTGCTGCGAGCCTCGTTATGGTCTGTCAACACCGAAATTCTGCCCGACGACATCAATTCAGCGCTGCTGCAGATTCGGCGCCAAGGTGACGACGTGCTCGGTAGGACGCTCACGCAAGACTTTGATTTGCAAAAGATTTTGGATGATGTTTCGCGCCACTACGTGGCTCGGGCATTGAAACAAACGGGGGGCCGCAAAGCAGCAGCGGCCAATTTGCTCGGGATTTCGAACCATCAAACCTTGGGCAACTGGATCAAGCGTCTCGGCCTGACAGCGGACGAATCAAACGAATAATGGAGGCTGGCACGGTTCTCGCGATAGTAGAAGCATGAACGATCACGAGAGCTGACCAAATGATAATGCAAGACATACGATCACTGAACTTCGAGCCACTGCGGCCGGTGTGGCCGGAACTCGCCAATATGGGCGGGTATGCAGAGCACTATGCGAATTCCGATCCAGAAGGCTCTCTGGTGAAGCTGCGAAGCTTTGCTGAGCGTGTTGTCGATCACATCTATATCAAGTTGCAACTGCCGCGTGCGCCTCAGTCCAGTTTTGTGGACCTGTTGAACAACGGCGGTTTCAAGATCGTCGTCCCCGAGCTCGTGCTCGATAAATTGCACCTGTTGCGCAAGGTAGGCAACCGCGCTGCCCATGGCGAAGGCTTGCACGCTATGGACTCAATCCGATGCGTGCGAGAAGCGTGGCAATTGGCACGTTGGCTGCACGTCACTTTTCTGGCCGGGCAGCCGACGGACTTCGCCGACTTCAAGGAACCACCTGCCGAAGGCATCGATAGCAAGGCCGAAATCAAACGCAAGATCAAGGCCCTGACCCAGGAGAGCGCACTGAAGGAAGAGCGTCTCAAGCAGGCGCTACAGGAACTCGCCGAACTGCGCGCGGCCGAGAAAATGGTGGCTGATTCGGCAATTCAAGCAGAAACCGCGCCGACTGAAGCGGCGCTACACGAAACCAGAGAGGTCGCAACGGCCGTTGCCAAGCAGCTTCGTTTTTCAGAGGACAACACCCGCAAGTGGCTGATCGACCGCGACCTGCGCATGGCTGGCTGGGACGTTCCATTGGGGACGGCCAGCAACCGCTCCGTCGGCCAGGAAGTCGAGGTTCTGTACCAGGCGACCGTCAGCACCAAAGGTTATTGCGACTATGTGTTGTGGGACGACAATGGCAAGCCGCTCGCTGTCGTCGAGGCCAAGAAGACCAGTGTCGACGCGCGCGTAGGCCAGGAACAAGCCAGGCAATACGCCGATGGCCTCGAAAAAATGCACGGCCAGCGGCCGATGATTTTCTTTACCAACGGGCACGACATCTGGATCTGGGACGATGCTGGCGGCTACCCGCCGCGCGCGGTGTACGGCTTTTATTCGAAGGACACGCTACAGTACCGCGTCGGTTTCCAGCGCCGCGAAAAACTTGACCTTCTGACAGTGCCGCAAGACCCAAAAATCGCCGGACGCCTGTACCAGATAGAAAGCATCACCCGTGTGGCTGAGCGTTTCAGCCAGTGCCATCGCAAAGCGCTGATCGTGCAAGCAACGGGGACCGGCAAGACGCGCGTCGCCATTTCCTTGGCCAAGCTGCTGATTGATGCACGCTGGGCCAAGCGCGTACTCTTCCTGTGCGACCGCAAGGAGCTGCGCAAGCAAGCCAAGAACGCCTTTAATGATTTTGTGCAGGAACCCATCTACGTCATCGGTCAGCAAAACGACATCGGCAAGCTCGATGCGCGCATCTACATCGGCATCTACCAGGGCTTGATCAATGATTATGAATCCTTCGATGTCGGTTTCTTCGACTTCATCGTTGCCGATGAATCGCACCGCTCCATCTACAATCTGTACGGCGATCTCTTCAAGTATTTTGATGCGCTGCAGGTCGGCTTGACAGCGACGCCGATTGAAATGGTCAGCCGCAGCACATGCAAGATATTCGGCTGCGATTACAAGCTGCCCACCGCTAACTATCCACTTGATCAGGCGATTGCCGATCACAACCTGGTGCCATTTCGGGTGGTGGCGCACACCACCAAGTTTTTGCGCGACGGTATCAAGGCGGCCCACCTGAACGACGAGCAAATTGCGCAGATGGAAGACCAGGGCATAGATCCGAACGATCTGGACTTCGACGCCAAGGAAATCGATGACGCTGTGTTCAATCTGGACACCAACCGCGTCATTCTGCGCAACCTGATGGACAACGGCATACGCGATGCCGATGGTCAATTGCCTGGAAAAACCATCATCTTTGCGCGCAATATCGCCCACGCCCGGCTGCTGTCGGAACTGTTCGACGACATGTATCCGCAGTTCGCCGGCAAGCTGTGTCGCGTGATCCACTCGAAGGAGCCGCGCGCCGAAGAATTGATCGATCAGTTCAAGGGCAAGACCGATCTGCGCATCGCCATATCGGTGGATATGCTCGACACCGGCATCGACGTTCCCGAAGTGGTTAATCTGGTCTTTGCCAAGCCGGTCAAGAGCAAGGTCAAGTTCTGGCAAATGATAGGGCGCGGCACGCGCCTGTGCCTGAACCTGTTCGGCCACGGAATTCACAAGTCTGAATTTCTGATTTTTGATCACTGGGGCAACTTTGCCTTCCACGATCTGGATGCCGAGGAGGTCGAACCTGCGGTGCCCAAGCCGCTGACCCAGCGGCTCTATGAAGGCCGCATCAATCTTGCGATGTTGGCCCTCGCGCGCTCTGATATTGCGGCGTTTGACGCATTGGCGATTCTGATTCAGCAAGACGCCGCCGCGCTGCCCGACGGCGCCATCTCGGTGCGTGAAAACTGGCAAGCCGTGCAGCAGGCGCGTGACGCCAAGCTGATTCATCAATTCGCCCCGATCACCCGCCAGGTATTGATGGAAAAAGTGGCACCAATGATGAACGCGCTGGACGTACGCGGCCAAGGAGACGCGCTGCGCTGGGACTTGTTGATGACCAAGGCGCAAGCTTCTGCTATTAGCGATCCCGGCAAACCCAACGCGCACCGCGCAGATATCAACGAATGGTTGGGCCGGCTACCGCCGCACTTGAACCCGGTCCGTGCCAAGGCAGCCGAACTGAAGGCGCTTCGGTCGGATGTTTTTTGGGATGGCCCCAGCTTTGCCGCCCTGGATGCGATGCGGGTAGCGCTGCGCGACGTGATGCCGCTGGCGGAAGCGCCAGTGCTGCCGCCGCCGGCGCTGGTGACTCACTTGGACTTGCGCGAAGACGAGGCCGAATTCCACGTGGATCTGCGTGCAACGAACATTAAGTCGATGGACTTCAGCATCTACCGCAGGGCAGTACAATCCGCACTTGAGCCGTTGTTTGAATCCGACCCCGTGTTGCAAAAGGTGCGCCGCGGTGAAGTCATTACTGAGGAAGAGCTCGACAAACTTAACAGCCTGCTGCACACTCGCAACCCGGATGTGGACCTATCCACGCTGCGCGAATTCTTTCCGGATACGGCCGTATCGGTCACCCGGATACTGCGCAGCATCGTTGGTCTGGAACACGAAGCGGCCGAAGCCAAATTCACTGCGTTCGCGCAAACCCATGCGCTCAACAGCCAGCAGCTGCGTTTTCTTGCAATGCTGAAGGATCACATCCGCAATTTTGGCGCCATCGCTACCGACAAACTTTTCGATGCTCCGTTTACCAGCATTCATACCGAGGGGCTCGGAGGCGTCTTCCCCAACAACGTACAGTTCGAAGAACTGGTGCGCTTGGTGCGCGATTTCGGCGAGCCTTTGGTACCGCCAGCGTCAGCCCTTTAACGAATAGAAAGAATTACCCTACATGATCACAGGCGACTTGAAGAACCGCATCGACAGCCTCTGGACCGATTTCTGGACCGGTGGCATTACCAATCCACTCACCGTCATCGAGCAAATTACCTTCCTGATGTACAGCCGCCTGCTGGACATGCAGGAGCGCAAGGACGAGAAGCGCGCATCCGTCACCGGCAAGCCTCAACTCAGCCGCTTCGGCGAAGCCAATATGGACTGCCGCTGGGAAACCTGGCGGCACTACGGCGCCGATGAAATGCTCCCCCACGTGCGCGACCGCGTGTTTCCGCACTTCCGCCGTCTGGCCGAGCGCAGCACCGGCGCCGGCAGCCAGTTCGCGGCCTTCATGAAGGACGCGCAGATGATGATTCAGAAGCCTTCGTTGTTGGTAAAAGCCGTCAACGCGGTGCAAGACTTGCCGTTGGATCGCGGCGATACCAAGGGTGACCTCTACGAGTATTTGCTCAGCAAACTCACCACAGCCGGTATTAATGGCCAGTTCCGCACGCCCCGCCACATCATCCGCATGATGGTCGAACTGATGCAGCCGCAACCGACCGACCGTATTTGCGACCCGTCCTGCGGTACCGCCGGTTTCCTGATCGAAGCGTATGACTATCTGCTGCGCGAGCACACCAGCCCGGCGGGCAAGCATGTCGAAGTGATCGACGGCGAGCAGCTAGTCACCTACAGCGGCGACCTGCTAGTGCAGCAGGGGCATCGCCAACACGTGGATACCGACATGTTCCACGCGTTTGACTTCGACGCGACGATGCTGCGCATTGCGACGATGAACCTGGTGATGCACGGCGTGGCTGAGCCGGACGTGCATTACCAGGACACGCTGAGCCAGAGTTTCGAAGAGCGCCATCCAAAAAGCGCGAAAAATGCGTTCGACTTGATCTTGGCGAACCCGCCATTCAAGGGCACCCTGGACGAGCAAGACGTTGCGCCGGATATCCTGCGGACAGTCAAGACCAAGAAGACCGAGCTGCTGTTCATTGGCTTGATCCTGCGCATGCTGAAAACAGGAGGCCACAGCGCCGCCATCGTGCCCGACGGCGTGCTGTTCGGCTCCAGCAAGGCCCACGTCCAACTGCGCCAGCACCTGATCGAAAACAACCAGCTGGAAGCGGTGATCTCGCTGCCGTCAGGCGTGTTCAGGCCCTATGCCGGCGTGTCGACGGCCATCATCATCTTCGCCAAGGGCGGCAAGACTGAGAACGTGTTCTTCTACGACGTGCAGTCGGACGGATTTTCGCTAGACGACAAGCGCGCTATGATTGGCGACGGCAAGGGTGATCTTCCAGATGTACAAGCGAAGTATCTGCAATGGTGCGAGAGTAAAGGTGACTTCGGCGACCGGACTGCACAGGCATTCGAGGTACCAGTGAGTGACATCAGCGCACAGAACTTTGATTTGTCGATCAACCGTTACAAGCAGCACTTGCATGTCGAAGAAAAGCATGACGATCCACGGTTAATTTTAAAAAATTTGAAGGACCTGGAAGCCGATATTCAAACAGAGCTCGTCCAACTTGAAGCTATGCTGTGATGCCAAAGATACGAACTCTGCGTCAGATCGCACCACCTGTGCCTGCAAAGAATTTTCCGCTATCTGAAGAGGCTTGGCTACTTAATTTAGATCAAGTTGAACCGCATACCGGGCGACTGCTAAGCAAGACTTTGCTTGATAGAGCGAACATTGGAACTTCTACGCATGCTTTTGATCAGGGCAACGTACTCTATTCAAAGCTTCGCCCCTATCTCAACAAAGTTTATCTTCCTGACGCACCTGGCTTTTGTACCTCTGAACTCGTACCCATGCGTCCCGATTTAAGTCTGGTTACTCGCGAGTATCTTGCCGCTTATTTGCGCTCTCCCAAATTCCTTACATGGGTAGACCAGCAAGTTGATGGTGCAAAAATGCCACGCGTATCGATGAAAATTTTTTGGGAACACGAAATTGAGCTCCCGACACTAGATGAGCAAAAGCGCATCTCCGCAATCCTTGACAAGGCTGACAGTCTGCTCCGAAAACGCAAAGAAGCCATTCGTCTTGCAGACAAACTTCTTCGCGCAGTATTTCTCAATATGTACGGCGACCCTATTAATAATCCTAATAGATGGCCGGTCCATCAAATGGGTAATGTCATCGAATTCAAAGGAGGAAGCCAGCCCGCCAAAGATGTTTTTATTGACAAGCCGCTACCAGGCTATGTTCGGCTTGTCCAGATTCGTGATTTTAAATCAGAAAAATATAAAACTTATATACCTATTAAGTTGGCTAAACGGGCATTTGAGAATGATGATGTGATGATCGCACGCTATGGACCTCCTGTTTTTCAGATTCTTAGAGGTCTGAGCGGTTCATATAACGTGGCGCTAATGAAGGCACAACCGAAAGCTGAAATTTTGAAGGAAATTATTTTTTGGCTTCTTCAATTACCTGCTTACAATAACGTAGTAGTCGCAAACTCTGAACGAACTGCCGGCCAATCTGGAGTTAACCTTGAACTATTGAATAAACTGGATGTTCCTTTACCTCCCATTGAATATCAACGACTAATTTCAGATAGGACCATTAAAATATCTGCAATCATTGCCAAGCAGCATCAGATGTTTGTTGAGTGCGAAAAGCAACTCAGGGCGTTACAGGCCAAGTTCTTCAACTAACACTGCTGAAATCGAAAAAATGACATCTCTTATTAAATCACTTTCGATCAAGAACTTCAAAGGCTTTTCTGACGAAGTCCGTATAGAACTGCGTCCGATCACTTTGCTTTTTGGCGGAAACAGCGCCGGCAAGAGCAGCGTGCTGCATGCGTTGCAATATGCGCGTGAAATTCTGGAGCGCAACAATGCCAATGCGGACCGCACTCTGCAAGGGGGCGACGCGGTGGACTTGGGCGGATTCCTGAATCTGGTGCATGGTAGAGACCAGGAGCGCCGCATCGAGATAGAAATCGGTATGGTGCTGGGCGATGTGCCGATTCCCGAAATTGTCCCTGAGGCGTTCGAAGAATGGCAAACCATCGATAATGAAGTCTGGTCACTCTATGAAACATTGCAGACCATACGCCGCAAGGTAAGCAGCGTCAGCGTACGCTTGATCGTTGGATGGAATGTCCACCGAGAAGAGCCGGTAGTTGTGGGCTATGAGATCGGTACGAACGGCGTCTGGTGTGTAAAGCTGGAGGCGTCGGGCGATGGGCGCGACACACGCATGCGCATCAACCGCGAGAATCCGATTTTCATGGTTGACATATCCGAAGGTGCTGCTCTGCTGGCAGAGTTGGGCGACTGGGTCAATCCGGAAGACTTGCGCGCAGAAGGCAGCGAGCCCATGCAGGAGAATCTGGATCCAGATGCGGCCGTGGACCACGCAGCACTGGAACAACAGACCTCGATCTTGGACGAAATATTTTATGCCGTCCAGGAAGCTGGCATGGAGCGCCCGGGAGAGGGCCTGCGTTCATGGCTGAGCGGCTTCAGCGGCGCATTGCCCCGCCTCGATCAAATGCTGCATATCGCAGCGCCCGGAGCGAAAGGTGCGGCAAACATCTACATTGCACGGGAATTCACCGCCTTTTTTTCCTGGCTGACCGTCGGCCCGGCGATGCTACTGCGTGACCAGCTTTGCAAGCTACGTTACATCGGTCCGCTGCGCCGCATTCCTCCTCGCGGCTTCCAGGCTTCGCTGACGAAGAGCGAATCCGCTTGGTCGGATGGAATGGCGGCATGGGCGACGTTGCTCAGCGGGCCGCAAAGCCTGGTTGGCGACTGCAGCGATGCGATGTCCAGTCCGGAAAAGCTGGGGACCGGCTATTCGATCATTCGAAAGCGGATACAAGAGTTCGACTTGAGCGGGGCGCAACCAAGGCCAATTGGCTGGGTGCGTTCCCGAATCGAATTGATCGACGCTGCGGGACTTTCGCATGAGCCGCAGGACGTGGGGGTTGGCATCTCGCAGGTATTACCGGTGGTCGTCGCCGCACTTGACGGAAGTGCAAGTGTGGTTTGCATTGAGCAGCCGGAACTGCACATTCATCCGGCTGTGCAGGTAGCTTTGGGCGACCTATTCATCGACGGTGTATTGAATCATGACCTATCATTTTTGATCGAGACGCACAGTGAGCATTTGATCTTGCGTCTACTGAGGCGGATTCGTGAGGCTTCAGAGGAAGTAGATCTTACCATAGAGCCGAAGGTCAATCCGAAGCTTGTCGGCGTCTATTGCCTGATGAGAGAGGATGGTCGGGTGACTGTAATCGAGACCCCTATTAACTGCGAAGGGGACTTTGACAAACCGTGGCCCAACGGTTTCTTCGACGAACGCGGAACGGAGTTGTTCTGATGTTCAAGGAAATCGCCATCGAGCCGGCAGCGGTTGCAAGTTCCTCTTTATGCTTCAAGTACATCATCGAAAAGTTTGGCATTTCCGAGGGGCGTCTGATTGCGGCTTTCCCGAGCAAGTGGAAACGCCAAGTCTTTGAGGCAGCTAAAGAGCAACTGAAAGGAACCACCGACCTTTCCCCCTTGAGCTTCGACTAGGAAAATTATCGAATGAATCTTTTTTTCGGCGAGGTCGTCCAGGTGATGGTTGCTCAGAAAACTGGTTGGCAGCCGCCATTGCCGAGCATGCGCGCGTACCTTTTGATGCAGTCATTTCAGTCGATTCATCTGAGTCGCCGATAGTGACCGCTGTTGGTGAAGTGGACGACGAGCATTATTGTTTGCAACCCAACAGACAGTGGCATATCGACCGCGATGCCACATCAATGGCGAGTTGTTGCGCATATCTATTGTCAAATGCTCGGCACATCAAGTTTGTCGATCCGCATTTTGATCTGAACAAGGCCAGATATCGCAGGCCATTCGAGGAGTTCCTCAAGCATGTCCAACCTGGTGCCACGATTGATGTGTTTCGAGGTGACAATTATGGCGTTGCCTTTGCAGTTCACCATCTAGAAGCGGTGCTTAATGCAATAAGACCTCCCGGTGTCCAGGTGCGGATGTTCTTTCAACCTCAGGGGGGCATGCACAACCGCTTTGTGTTGACAAATGCCGGTGGTTTGTATTTCCTGACAGGACTCGATGACAAGGATCATGGGGACTGTGTCACTGATGAGGTCGGGTTGTTGGAGCGAGCTGTCTGGCAAGTGCAATGGAATCGATATGAAGAAATTGAACCGACGGCGGTATGGCCGTCCTATGGAATTTAGCCGCGAAGACAGATGGTAGCGACGTAAAGAAGCTCAGAGGTGGAACAACTTCTCACCAGATGGAGATGAAAGAATGGATGTTTCTGTTAAGAAAAGGATTTAAACGAAGATCTCGACGCCAACTGCAGCGGCTGGCTTTGTGTTGACCACCTTTCGTCATAAGGAATTAAATTTTCAGTAAAAGAAGATATTTTACTATGTAAATGAAAATGCCGAATATTAAGTTATTGAATTGAAAGAAAAAACAAATTGGCACGGTATTTGCATCCTAGCAGGCATCGATAAAAAATTTTGGAGTAAGCATGAGCAGTCTGTTCAAATACTTGTCATCAATGTTGGCTCGCCGCGAAATGAATACTCCAGATGGCCGCATGCTGTTCGAATACCGATTGGATGTTGCCGAGTTTGAAGAGCTGCGGAACTTGCTCCGCCAATTCGTCGAGGTCCAGCAGCGATCTTATCTGCACTTTTCCAATCGGTCCGAATGTGCGGTGTTTATTCTTTATGCCGCTGAGTGGTGGCGCAGAAAATATGCTGGTGGGGCATGGCGCTGGGACCAGATTTATGCATCGCTGTCGGATAAGACTATCCAATTTGCACCGAATGAACGGACTCAGACAGTCGAGCGCGGATTACACTTCTGGGGATTACGGACAGGCTCTGTCGGCAAAAAATTCTTCGGAGCACTGGTAGTGCAAGGTGGATTGCCGCTGCAAATGATCGCACAAGGCGATGGCGCAGTTGCCGCATTGCTGGTCCGCGCTCTCCGGTTCGCCCAGCAGTTCAAATGGGATGATGCTAGCCTGGTACGCTTCTTTGAGGAAAATAACAAAGCGTTGATCCAGCATATTCGTGAGCCGGAGATTTACCGCTTGCTAGCATCGATCGTGGTGACGGTGATGGGCCTTCGCCGCGACCATGCGCTGGCGGGCTCGTCCGATCCGGTTGGAGAGTTGGACCAAAAAGAGCCTGATTGGCAAAGTCGTTTTCCCATCGCTTTGGATGATGGCAGCGCAGGGCCACTGTTGATCGCGTTGATAAAGGAAGCTGCGCGCGAAATCCATCGCCATGGCGGCTCCCCATTCATGGTGAGCCGTTATCTTGAAAAAACTGGCAATGACCGCTTTCAGTTGACTTCCGTTGTACGCGTCCCGAACGCGGTTGCACTGGATGAACTTGCCAGCGTCTGCCGGCTGCCAAGTGATAATTTTCCGAGGTATTTTCGCTGCGACTTGATGGTAAGCAAGCGGTCAACATTGTGCGAGGCACGAACGGTGCTGAGTGCCGGCTCTTCAATTGTGGCACTCAATGGGCGTGCCAAATCGATCACGGGCGCAGCAGCGGCGTTCGAGCACATGCTGGTCTGCAGGAGCGACGGTGTCGACCTTCACGACCCGGTCGGGTTGCCCGGAGGTGCGTCGCTGGATGACGAGATGCCATGGATTTTTGCCAATCGAAATGATGTCTCGGTCTTGGTTGCAGTCGGGTCATGCCGTCTCCCTGATGAAAAAATTCTCGTCGTTTTGGATGAAAACTGCGCATTGACATGTCTGAACGATAATTCATCTGTAATGCACCTTGGGGTTCTGGAACTGGACGGACGCCAGCGTGTGGTCTATGAAGTGACGGGTGCGGCGCAAGCGACACTTGGCGGCGATGGCAGTGTGCTTCGCTTCCAGACCAAACAAGGTGTGGTGCCGCCAGACCAGTTGGTGTGGCACGGCAAACGCATTTCCTATCCGACCAGGCCCTGGACCATTTTCCTTGACACGCCGCGTCTGTACAGTTACGCGGCTACGGGCGAGATCTCGGCTGTTCCTGCGAAAAATATGGAATGGCGTGACATAGAGGGCAAGGTCATCAATGACCTTCGATCTCATCGGGGGCCGCTGGTAGTCTGGGTCTTGCAGGATGGTGTACGCAGCTCGCGGTTCCGGATGGTGATTGAAGACGCAAATGCCACGATCAACTTGTTGCCTGGCGCGAACGAATCGACTGGAAGTATTTGCCTGCGAAATTGGGCAATCAGTGATTTCGCAGCCGATCCCGATCTTGAACAGCTACCCAGCCGACAGGGCAAGGATGTGACGCTGAAGGTGAGCGCCGTTGGCAATCCGCCGCCTTACTTGAACGTCGAATTGCTGTGGCGCTCGAATTGGCCCAGAGTTACCTTGACCGTGCCATTTCCAGCGTCGGGAGGCCGCTTCATCGATTCGGATGGCCAGACACTTCAAAATAACGCAAGCGTTGCGCTGAGTAGAATTTTCGGAGTAAGAATCAACGTCTTTGATCGTAACCAGCATCAGGCCAAGGCGTATCGCATCGAACTTGAATTGAAAAGCACGACGCACAGTTCGCGCCAAGCTCCGCTGAATACAAAGCTGCAATTTCCCATCGACCTACATGGGTTTGGCGAGCTCCGGCTGGTCGATATCCGATCGAAAATTGAATCCTTGTTTTGTCAGAGTGACCAGCTCGACTCCTTTGTCACGGTTCGTCTGGCCAACCATGCAAGAACAATCGCATCAGTTCAGGTGACGCGCTATGACTGCGAACTGTTCAAGATCGGAACCCGCTTTGGCCTGTCGCCGGCTGCAATTTTGCGAGCAGGGGCAGAGGCAGCCGGATCGGCGGTGATGTTGGCGCTGCCTCTGTTTGACACTGCGGGTAAGCCGACCGATATTGAATATACCAACACCGGGGATGATTCCGGATACTGGGACGTGGAGGCGCTTGGGCACCAGATGAACTCGTGGTTACTCTATCCGTCGCCAGAATCGTCGATACAGTTCAGGCCTATCTTCTATCGCCCGATTATTTTGCTAAAGGTCAGCAAGCATGGCCCGGACGATGAAGCGAAGCGATGCCCGCTGGGAGCTGCGATGGAACTGGGTGATTCGACTGTGCGACAGGAATACATTTCGCGCATCGTTGACGAGATGGCGCTTGACATCGCGCACCCGTCCTGGAAATTCCTGGATCGGCACTATCGCTTGCTCGGACACCTGCCGTTGAGCACATTGGACAGCTGGCGGTTATTGGCACGTAATCCCAAGGCTTGCCTCATGTGCCTGATCAAATTCCCCGTTGATGTTGTGCCTGCGCTGTCGCGTCGCCTTGCCAGCGAACTTGGCGTCGTGTGGGAGCTGATACCAAGGCAAGCAGTTATCGACAGCGTCACCGCTCTGAAAAACGATTGGAAATCCCAGCTTGGTGAAGGCGCTACACCGGAGATTTTGCGCCTAGTGACAGAGCAGCAGTTGAAATCGATCGTCGCAGAAATTCCTACGTTGGCGACGTCGATTTCATTGGCCCGGTTTCATGCCGACCTGTGCGGACCTGAAAATGTGGCACCGATCGAGCGTGAGATGTCAAAGGGCATCAATTGCTTGTTGGCGCGTCTTTGGACTGGTCCGGATTGTTTGCTTCAGCGATTGCTGCTGCGGGGCCATGCCGACGATGCTGATTGGCCAAATTTTGGCATCGTGTTTAAGGCTATTGAAGAATTCGAAGCGTTCCTCGATGAATCCACCAAAGCAGTCATTAAAATGCATATGACAGCGCTGTTTTGGATACCGCGTGGCACTTCAGGTCAGCAGGCACAGACCAACTCCGACAAACTCGACGTCGCCAATTTACCTGTGATAAGTGCATTGTGGACGTACTTCGGCGGAGCACCAGACTGGTGGCAGAAGGGGAACCGTTTGCTTGAGTTGCGATCGATCCGGGACTTTGATCCGGTCTGGTTTGAAGAAACTTACAAGAACGCAATCATGGTGTGTGCTGCAATCGAACGCGAAGCGACGAGCCCGAAAAAGACGACAAAGCCACTCCCTGCATCCGGCGCTGCTGAAATCGCCGGGCGACATGTCACAGGGCCAGATTTTTCGAAAGCACGGCGCGTTAGCCGATACTGAGGATGTTATGGACAATCAATTTTTTTCGACATTATTAGGCGAGCTTAACGTTCGTGCGTCGCGTGCAACCGTCAATCGCCTAGGATTTTCCTCACCGCAATTGAGGGAACATTTGATGAACATCTTCACGCAGGAATTTGGCCAACCGGGCAGCTTTCTTGGTGATCCTGTATTCGAAGCAACATTTGGCTGGCAAACAGATCAATCAACCATGGCCGACCTTGCGCCTGAACTGCTGTCCCCGGACCTGATCAAGGCGATGGACATGCCGCTGGATGGAAAAAATAGCCCCCATCGCTTCCCGAAGACCGCGAAACCGTATCGCCACCAAGTTGCAGCATGGCGTGCCTTGCTTCAAAAGGAGCCGCAGTCAGTCGTCGTGACCAGTGGCACAGGCTCGGGCAAGACTGAATGTTTCATGGTGCCCATCCTGAGCAAGTTGGCAACGGAACGCAGTGAAGGAACAGCGCTTGTTGGAGTACGGGCGCTGTTTCTTTACCCTCTGAATGCCTTGATTCAAAGCCAGCGCGAACGTCTGCGGGCTTGGACTGGGCCGTTCGGAAAGGACATTCGGTTCTGTCTTTATAACGGCATGACACCCGATAAGGCAAAGGCCGATCGGCAACATGAGTCGCCGAACGAAGTTCTGGACAGAACCACGCTGCGCGCATCGCCGCCGCCCATCCTGGTGACTAATCCGACGATGCTCGAGTATATGTTGGTGCGCGCTCAGGATTCGCCGATTTTGGAAAAATCCCAGGGCAAATTGCAATGGGTCGTGCTCGACGAAGCACACAATTACATAGGCTCGCAAGCGGCAGAATTGGCATTGCTGCTGCGCCGCGTATTGCATGCATTTGGCGTGAGTGCGGATAAGGTCCGGTTCGTCGCCACATCGGCGACGATTGGCGGCGACAAGGAATCGGGGACGGAGCAACTGAAAATCTATCTGTCCAAATTGGCGGGCGTATCGCCAGACCGGGTCTACGTCGTCGAAGGGCATCGCCATATCGCCGAACTGCAAGAGTCGATTGCACAGGGAGCTTCGATTTTGCCGGCGGCGCTGCAAGATGGTCTTACAGCCGCCCAGCTATACGCCCGCCTTGCGACGGACCCGGTGGCGCGAAAACTGAGAAACATGTTTGTGCCCGCCAACGGTGGACGTCCATTTCAATTGTTAAGCGATGTGCGGAAAAAACTGTCACCGGAGATCGCTCCTTGCACCAATACCGAAGCTTTGGAGTGGCTCGATCTGGCGACTGCGGCCAAGACCGTGGAGGCTGGCGAAGGGAAAAACTTCCTTCCTTTGCGTGTGCACGCGTTTCACAACACATTGAACGGTATCTGGGCTTGTGCGGACCGGGCGTGCAGCGAAAAGAACGGCAGCGCACTCGATCACGCGGACTGGGTGTACGGCGCGGTCTATTTGGAGGAACGGCAACACTGCAAATGTGGCGCTCCCGTCTATCCGATCATCTCTTGCAACGACTGTAATTCAGCATTTCTTAGTGCAGATATTGTCTCTGCCGACGGTGTGGCAAGGGTGCTGCCCTCTGCCAGCGACGAGCCGGATGAGTTCTTGCTAGATGTCGAGCTAGGTGACAGTGACGGCCAGGGACCGGACGATGAGACGCAACCGGAAGAGGAGAAGGCTCAGGGCGCGCGTTCGCCGGTGCTGGTTGCCAATGGAAGGCTGGCGGGTGTTTCTCAATACAGAATCGATAAGGCAAGCCGGAAGGTGCTCACTGAGGCCGACGATGAGGGACTGGCAGTCGATATCTGTGACCGCGTGTTAGAAAACAAAGAATGGGTGTTGCATTGTCCTGACTGCAAAGGCGGGGCCGCACATGATATTCAATTTCGTCCTCCAAAATTGGGGGCTCCTTTCCTTTTAGGCACTATCGTTCCAACCTTGCTCGAATTCTGTCCGGATGGAGACTCGCCACTAGATTCACCACTGCGCGGGCGGCGCATGATTACATTTACCGACAGCAGGCAAGGCACGGCGCGACTCGCCGTCAAGCTTCAACAAGACTCAGAGCGCAATACGATTCGAAGCGCAGTCTACCAGCGAGTCGCCCGTGCGATCAACGGAGCTGATTCGCAGGAGGCAGCGAAAATTCGTGAAGATATTGTGAGTTTTGAAGCGCTTGAGACGTCGTTGAAGGACAACCCCGCGGTAAAATTTATCAAGGAGCAACGGATTGCAAAGGAAAAGGAACTCGCACTTCAATCCATGCCCAAGAGCTACAGATTCAATGATATGGCGCAATGGCTGGCATCCCAGGTACCCGACGTCAGCCGCTGGATGCACGACTATTATTCGCATCAAGATGCCCATTTCAAGGTAAGCCGCGGCAAAGAACTGCTGGCGGAAATTCTGCTGATGCGCGAGTTTGCCAGGAGACCAAAGCGCGTCAATAGCCTGGAAACGCTCGGACTGGTGTCCGTGCAATATCCAAAGCTTGAAAAAATAGCCTCATGTAGCCCTGCGGTTGAATCAGCAGGATTCACGCTGGAAGAATGGCTGGCGTTTTTGAAATTGACACTTGATTTTTTCGTGCGGGAAAACACCTATATCAATCTGCCGGACAGCTGGAAGAAATGGGGCGGTAACCGCATCTTTCCAAAGCAATTACTGCCATCGACGTCGCTCGAAAAGAATACATCTCAAGTTAAAAAGTGGCCAAAATGCAGCACCAATAAGGTGCAACAGCGCCTGGTCAGAATACTCGCCTATGTTCTAAAAATAGATCCTCTATCCACGACGGGGCGCGATCGCATCGATAGCCTTCTGGCTGCAGCCTGGAACGATTTGACGATACGCAGCGATCTATTGCAGCAAGGAATTAACGGCCGCTACCTGGCTCTGGAAGACATGTCGTTCCAGATCATGACCAAGGGCTGGGTATGCCCTGTAACGCGGCGCATCCTCGATGTCACGTTGCGCGGAGTTACCCCCTATTTACCAAGGGAAGACGTACATGAAGGGGTTGCCCTTTGCCGTGAGATTGCGCTTCCTACCTGCGAATTGCTGCGCCAGGATTTCGATTCTGTAGAGGAGAAACTTTCGGCAGTTCGCGCATGGGTCAATGCCCAGCCTGAGATTGCACATGCGCGTCTGGAAGGATTGTGGTCCGATTTGAACGATCGAATTCTTGAGGGGGGAGGGTTCTTCCGCTCGGTCGAGCATTCGGCGCAGCAAGCCGGATCAAAGTTGACGTTGTATGAAGATCTTTTCCGGAAAGGAAAGATTAATTTAATGAGCTGTTCGACCACGATGGAGATGGGCGTCGATATTGGCGGTATCAATACGGTTGCAATGAATAATGTTCCGCCCCATCCAGCGAACTACCTACAGCGGGCCGGGCGCGCGGGACGCCGCAGCGAATCGCGTTCGGTTGCTCTGACCGTATGCAAGAACAACCCTCATGATCAGCATGTCTTTCACAACACCTTATGGCCATTCGTGACCCGGTTGCCAGCGCCAAGCATTACGCTATCCAGCCCTTTGATTGTTCAACGCCACATCAATGCACTATTGTTGTCGGATTTTTTGCGCCGACTCGACAAGAGTGGCGATTTGAACAAGCTCACGCTGGAATGGTGGATGTTGCCCAGAGGAGATAGTCGGCAAGAAAAATTTGTCGCCTGGTCCGAGTGTTTTGACCCGCTGAAAGAGCCTCGACTGAACAATGGACTGCGCGCCTTGATCAAGCACACGCCCTTTGACGGAAGACCTTCGTTGACGTCTCTGGCGAACGAGGTTGCAACTCATTCCAAGAGCCACACCGATTCCTGGATGCTGGAATTCCAGGCGATTGAGGAGCAAATCAAGGAATTCACAGGCAAGAGAGTTGAATCTGATCCAGCGATGCGCGCGCTCCAGATTCAACGCACCAGGTTGACGCGCGAGTACCTGTTACGGGAACTCGCCAGCAGCGGATTTCTGCCAGGCTATGGCTTTCCTACCGACATTGCGTCGTTCGAAACCCTGAATCGGGAAGCGCTGGCGGCCATGCCAAAAGAACCCAAAAACCGAGAAGAAGACAGCACAAGTTCAGGCCGTGAAGACAATCGATTCCAGCGCCGCGAACTTCCGAGCCGTGACAGCGTGACCGCATTGCGCGAGTATGCGCCAGGCGCGAGCGTCGTGATCGATGGCTTGGTTTACGAATCGGCGGGTATCACACTGAACTGGCATGCGCCGGCAACGGTACAAGATATTAGCGAAATCCAAAATATTCGCCAAGCATGGCGGTGCGGGCATTGTGGGTCAAGTGGAACCAGCGTCATGGCAACGCTCATGTCGCTCTGCTCGGAATGCGGCTATGAACTGAGTAATGAACCCCAAAAGCGTCTGACTTATCTGGAGCCAGCTGGCTACAGTGTCGACATTTATGCCGGCACGCACAATGATGTCTCTACCCAGGTCTACGTGCCTGTGGAAAACCCATGGATCAGTGCGCAAGGTGAATGGATTCCATTGCCTAATCCGGCCTTGGGACGCTTTCGAACGACGACTCAGGGATCGGTGTTTCACTATTCTTCGGGCAGTAGCGGACTTGGTTACGCCGTCTGCCTGGAGTGTGGCCGTGCAGCGCCGATGGGTCCCGAACTCGATGGCAATACGATTCCGAAAGTGTTTCGCCGTCCTCATAAACGTTTGCGTGGCTCGCAGGGCGGGGACAAGCTCTGTGGAGGTAGCGAGAACGAGTTCAAGATCAAGAAAGGAATCCGATTTGGACGGGAGTACACAACCGATGTTTTTGAAGTCGTGCTGTTTGGACTCGACGGCCACCCGTTGGCAGACCATGTCACTGCCTACTCTATCGCTGTAGCGATCCGGCGTGTGATTGCAGCCAGACTTGGTGTCGACGAATCCGAACTGGGGTGCGATGCAAAATCGATCCGAGTCGAGGGCGGGCGCAAGGTAAGTGTCATCCAGGTCTACGATATTCGGTCCGCTGGCTACTCGTCGATGGTGGGCCCAGATATTGTCGAGCTCTTCAAAGAAGTGCCTGTGATATTAAATTGTGACCATGCATGCGATTCAGTTTGTCAGCATTGCTTATTAACATTCGACACGCGCTACCGGCTTGATGATCTCGATCGTAATGTCGCGCTGGCATTCCTGTCGGATTCCTGGCTCAACAGTCTCGCGCTGCGGGAAGCTGATCAACACTTCGGTGCCAGTTCAAAGGCTGAATTTCAGCCTTTGATGGAAGCGATCGTGCGAGAAGCCAATCGGGGGGATGCCGGACAGGCGGTATTTTATTTGGACGCGGATGTCGGGCTATGGGATTTGCCGTCGTCACCGATTCGTCGACTACTGCATCGACTTTCGAGCACCAGTGCGGCTCAGTTGACCGTAGTTTTGCCATCCGGCTTAGCACACGATCTTCCTTGGGAAAGTGCCTCGATTCTGATGGCATTCAGGGATTTATGCGCAGTCCGCATCATAGAAGGTAAGGTGCCAGCGGTTCTGAACAAGGCGCGGTGCGTGGCCAGCATCCAGTCCCTGAATGGATTGTGGAAATCGTGGGCAACAATCGATGAGGTGGCCAGTATTCCGGCAAGGGAATGGGGGCGGCTCTCGGACAATCCTTGGGTTACCGGAAATAGCGGGTCACCAATCCTGGGCGAACCAATTGATCTTCGGCAAAGCAACGGTACAGATGCTCTGTCGCCAGGTGTCAGGAGAATCGAATTGGCTAATCAACTTGATGGCGCAGTCGATGGATTTGGAGGGCGATTGCTGACACTGGTTTTGGCCGAAATTCCGGAGCCCGCCATTTCTGAAGACGACGAAATATGCCAGATGAGCTACGAGGATCGCTACCTCGTCACGCCGTTAGCTATCGCCTTGTTGGTGGATTTTGTTTCGGCTCTGAAAAACAAGTTTTCTCAAAAGAATCAATGGGACGTCCAACAACTCATTGTCATCACGTCTCCTGTTTCTGATTCTTTGCGACGCGTTGCGCCCCCTGCCCACTTGAATCAGGACTGGATTGATGATCATGTCCGTGAAGGCGGAATTCGCGCAGCGTTTTCTTATTGCGGGATCGAATCAGATATTCGCATCCTGGATAAGAGACAAACCTTGCACAGCCGTCAGATGACGATCTCATTGAAGAGTGGCAAGATAATTCGCATTTGGTTTGATCAAGGATTGTCTTACTGGTCACTCAAATGGCAACGAGGTTCGCCATATATGAATTTTCCATTTTCCGCAGATGCTGGCATGCAAGGCAAGGAGATTGCCGAGTGCAAGGCCGAGATCCATGGGCATGATTTGCCCACGCAAATTTTCGTCGCGATGGAGATCCCGCACGACTGAAGCATGTGGCTAATTAGAACATCTATTGGGTGCCGACGTAGAGCTTCCATTTCCCTTGTTCTAACGATAAAGTAGCAATTAGTTCCCAATCAGAAATTTACCTTGAAAGCTGTATATATGCCCCCTCGGGAAAATTCGGTACTCATCGATAGCTTGACCCAACGCCAGCGCAAAGTTCAGGTCGCGAAGGATTACCTCGACCGGACGGAACATCTCTTTGCCGAGTTTGGCAGCGTCGAGCTAAAAAGTACCCATGCACGCTTTGCCGACCTGCGCGGTGCGCTGGAGGCGACGGCGGCCCAGATCGTCGTCCTCGGAGAATTCACCCGCGGCAAATCGCGGCTATTGAACTCGCTGCTCGGTATCGAGTTGCTGCCTTATGCCTTAGAAACCACGACGGCAGTAAACACCTTCTTGCGGGGGCTGCCGGCCGACCGTCAGAAGCGCTACATCGTGATACATCACATCGACGGACGCGCCGAGGAAATCGATTGGGAAGATGATGACGCCCTGCGCCGTTGGGGAACGGAACTCGATACCAGCAATCGTGAGGGCCGCAAGATGGTCAGCCACATCAATGTCTTCCTGGATCATCCATTGCTACGGCGCGATCTAGTGCTGGTCGATACGCCTGGCCTGCAAACCGTCGTCAAGCATCATGAGCAGATCACTCGCAAGGCCATCGCCGGCGCGCACATCGCCTTGTGGGTGCAGTCCACCGACATGCTGGGCGGTTCGGAATCGGAATGGAATTTTCTTACCGATAGCTTGCAGAACAACTTCCGAAAATTCCTCACTGTCATCAACAAATGGGACAAGGTGCTCGATCCCGAGGACAAGCAGGACAAAGAAATGCCGGAAGCAGCACGGGTGAAGGCCAAGCTGGACATCCTCAAGGAAAATTTTGCGCAGGCCCTCGGCGACAAGCATTCGCTTGAGCTGGCGATCATGACAGACAGTGAGCATCTGTTGCCGGTCAGCGCCAAGTGGGGTGAGGACGCGGATCTGGAAAAACGCCGGCGCTCTGGCATGGATGAGTTACGCAAGCGTATCGCCGCGATGGTCAACAGCGGCGAAGCCATGCAGCAGATCCTCTACAAGCCGTTGCAGCAGCTGAGCACGATTCAAAAGCAGCTTGCCGAGCGCGTCGATGACGAGCTGCTCCAGCTGGCATCCGACGAGCCGCTGGACAAGCAGCGTCACCAACTGGCACGACTCGAAATGGACGTACTCGACCTGGAGCAGGAAGAGCAGCGCGAGACCCGCGATTCGCGTGAAGAGCATGAGCGCGCTGGACAGTATCGAAGCGAAACCGTGCTGGCGGCGATGATCGCGCCGATTTCCGCGCTCAAGCATGCAATAGCTGACCAGATCACTGAGACCTATATTGCACGTCAGCTGGCCAAGAACGTCACCAAGATCGCCTTGCCACTAGAATTGGAGGGGCAATTGGCCGACGTCGCCGGCCAACTGGACCAGCAATGGCAGGCGCAAAAAAAGCACATCGCCCAGACGCTCGCGGGACTGCGCGCCAATTACGTGCAGCGGATGGAAAAGCACGCGATGCATATCGAGTCGGAACTCGGCCACATCCAGATCGAATTGCCTCGCATCGAAAGCGTGTTGGACCTGGACTTTTCCAGCATCGAGGAGCATCGCAGCGAACTGTCCAAGCTGAAAAGCCAAATGGAGAAGACCGAGGACGAATTGCACGAACTCGAGCGTGAACTCGCGACCAAGACCATCAACGACAGGAAGCGCTTGCAGGCCGAGGCCGACATGGCGCGCTTGGTGGCGCGCTTAGACAACCTGGGTCCGCCGCCCCCGGTGCAGCGACACGATGTAAGGCGAAAGACCAGCGATTGGGGCAGCGGGTTCCTATGGTTGAGCGCGACCTACGAGAACGTCACCGTGACGGATGACTCTGCCAAGGTCGCCCATGAAGAAGATACCAAGGAGTTAAAACGCAAGATCGAGAGCAAGGAAGAAGCATTGGCGCGCGTAATCCGTGAAGAGGAAGAGCTGACCGGTCAGCGCATCACGCTCGAGATGGCGCAAAAGCGTCTGAAGAAACAACAGGAAAAATTGGCCAAGGAGGCCGAGCGCGCGCAAGCCGCTGCGGCGCTCGAGCGCCAGACATTGGTCGCCGACGGTTTGCGCAAACTGTCACGCAACACGGTCGCAAAGCTCGACGACACGATTGCTTACCTTAATCAGCATCTGGCCAAGGCAGTACGCGGCGTCTTTATGGAGCAGGCGAAACTGCTGGCGTCCTGCGTTCAGGAACAATTGATGGAACCGCTGAACGCCAAACGCGCACAGCGCCAGGAAGTGCAATTGCTGCTGCAGCAAAGCGCCGCAGAGATCGCGGCACGCAAGGCGCAGTTGGAAGTCGGCAGCACGGCCTTGGCCGAGGTGTTTGCCATGACACAAGCCGTATTGAATGATTGAGGAATCTATGCAAGTACCCAACACCTGGCTCGCGGATCTGCATGCTGCCTTGCCCACCGCTTGGCAGCAACCAGTACAGCAGTTGGTAGATAGCCTGATGGAGCCCGAGCGCCCATTGCGGATCGTGTTGGCCGGTGCATTCACGGTCGGCAAAAGTAGTTTAGTCAATATGTTGACTGGGGCAGAGTGGTTGCCATCCGCGCTTGAAGAGACCACGGCGCTGCCTACATTCATCGAATATGGTGCCGATACGTGCATGCAGCTGGTCGATGTCGACGGCAGCACCCGTGATTTGACTGTCGATGAGTTTTCCACCGTCGTAACCCAGGCGCCACCCAATGCTGCCTACGCCTCGCTGACATTGAAGCAGGATTGGTTAGCCGGGGCACTGCTGGTCGATCTGCCAGGTTTAGGCGGTATGTCGCAAGCGAATCAGCAATATGCATTGGCGCAGATTCAGCAAGCGGATCTCGTGCTGTACCTGATCCCACCGCGCGGTCCCGATGCCAGCGATCTCGTCACGCTCGACCGCATCCATCGCATGGGCAAACGCGTCGCCGTGCTGGCGACACGTTGGGATGAGGTCGAACGCGCGGTCGCGAGCAGAGAAAAGGCGCCAGACCTGCAAGTCTGGTCGAGTCAGATCGAGGCGGGATCTAAGATGCGCACGGTGATCACGCCAGTGGACAAGTTGGGCAGGGGCCGTGGCACCGTGATCGGTTTCGTGCGCGACGCCTGCGCCGCACTCGCGGACATCCGCATGCGACGCGTGCGCGCGGAGCTCGTACCACTGCTGGAAAACGCCCTGGGCCAGAATGCATTGATGCAGAGCGTCTGCCATAGTGATGGCGTGGAGGCACGCGAAGCGACGCACGGGGAACTGCTACGTCGCAAAACGGCGCTGACCGAGTTGAAAGCGCAGTTGCACGCGCAAGCGAGCGCCGACCGAGAAACCAGCGACGCTGCCGCCAAGGCGCTGAGCGCACATCACGGCAGTGCCTTCGACAGCGCAATAACCAAGTTAGGCCAGACGGTCACGGAAGAGGCGCAGTGGGTACGTTTCGTCGCCGAAGGCACAGAAGCCCAACAGCGTGAATTAGATAGGCTCGCACGAGACATGCAAGAACTGTCGACAACCTATGGCACCCTAGTACTGCCGACGGCACAGCAGCAGGAATTCCAACTGCAGTTACCGCCACCGATGGCAGTCGAGAGCAGCGATTTCCTCGATGTCGGACGGATCGCGGTCTTGCAACGCGCACTCGAAGTGACGCAAGAGACTTACGCGCAGCTAGAACGGGCACATGGTGATCGCGAGGTCGTGGATAGCGACCATCACCGGGATGCCCTGCATCAGGCGATGCGCGAGCGCCACGCCGTGTTGGCGCAACCTTTGGCCCGTATCACGCAGCAAACTGGTAACAACAAGGGCGCGGTCCTCGGCCGTATTCTTGGTGAGGTAGCCGATATCGGCACCATGTTCATCAATCCCGCTGCGGCCGGCGCGAAGATTGCGGCTGTGGTGGGAAAGGGGGCAAAGATCGCCAAGTTCGCCGTGAATACTGCAAAAGTGGCCAAACACGCGAGCACGACGGTGAAGGTGCTGAAAGCGACCAAGGTGGGGGGGAAGGTCGCAGGTGTGCCACCGAAGGTGATCGACAAACTGGGCATGCTGGAGGCGATTTCGTTCAGCTATTGGGGCGAGCGTATCGGCAGCGCTTTCGACGGCTCCCAGGAAGTGACCGTGGTCGACCCCGACGCATATGCCCAACAGCAGGAAGAGTTGCGCGCCGCCGACGAGCGGATAGCAGTCTATCGCCGCGAGCTGGCGCACAGTGCGCGGTTGGCCGAAGAACGCAAGCTAAGCGGTTGGTCGCTGGAACAAAACCGCAAAGAACAAGCCATGCTGAAGGCGGATCTGGACGAGCTTGAGACGCGCACCGAGCGGCAAGCGCAAGAGTTGAAGACGCAGCAGGCGAAGGATCGCGCCCAGCTGGTGGCACGACACGTCGAACAGGCAATAAGCTTTTGGCGAAAAGCGTATGCCCAGCAAAGCAACGCGATGGTCGAAATGTTGCGACAACTGGTCAAGCAACACTGGGAGGAGCGGGTCGATGCAATGGTCGGCGAGCGCCTGGCGGAATTGGCGGTGTTGTCGGCTGCCGCGGACGCCGGGCCGGCCGAGCAACAAGCTACCCTGATCGCGCTGAAAGCGGAAGCCAATGCTTTACAGGCCAGCCTAGGGCTGTTGGCGTAGTGAAAACCCGAGGTTCCAACATGGCGACAGCCAAGCACGTGGCGCCGCCGAATGCCGCCGCCGTGTTCGGCACTGTGCGCCGATTCGCTGAGTGCATGAATGCGCCGGTAGTACTGCCCGACAGCGTGCTGACGGTGCGGATCATCGGTGAATTCTCGGCCGGTAAGACACGCTTCCTGCGTGAATTGCTCGCGCCGTGCATTCCCGATGCCCTGCTGCCGATCAGTTCACTCGAGCGCCAAACGCGATTGCCACTCGAAATTACTTACGGTCCGCAGGCCGAGCTCCTGTTGGTCGAGCGACCGCAAGACACCCGCGCGGGCGAGGAACGGGGCCGCTACGCGCACTTCCCGCACCGTGCGGAACTATCGGCCTTCGATCCCATGCGCTATCGTCTGCGCCTGGCAATCCCCGAACCACGCTTGATCCTGCGCAAGGGGGACGGCTACGGGGAAGGCGCCAAGCGTCTCGCATTGATCGACATGCCTGGCTGGAATTCAGGCGATGACGAGCTCGCAGAGAGCGACGCCAATACCTTGATGACCGGGCACTTGAACCTAGCACTGGGTTACGTGTGCCAAGCCAGCCGACTGGACGGGGAGCGGAACCAAGACCGATTGGCCGCGTTTCTGGAGGCGCTGGCGGCAGCGACTTTCATAGGCGACCGCTATAGCCTCCTATTCATCATTACGCAGTGCCCGCCTGAGGATCGCACCCGCCTGGAGGCGCTAGCACGCGGACGCGTGCTTGAAGCCTGGAGCGCGCTCGGGGAGGATCCGGAAACGCTGGACTTGCTGGTACTCGGCGCGGAGTTCTCATCGATGGCCGCATCCGAACTCCAACGGTTTCGGCGCAGCTGCTGGCAGCATCTGCTGGCGCCGCTCCAAGATGACGAAGACCAAACGCAACACCCGTGGCTGCCAGCCCTACAAGGGTGGAGCGACGAATGGGCGATCCGGCCACGTTTGTTACGCACGCAACAAGTACTTGAAAAGGCCGGTGAGATGTTGGCAAGGGTGCGCAAAGACGGTGACTTCCTGGCTGGCATGAATATGTATCGCTTGATCGGAATGGGTAGTGAGGAGCGGTATGCCAAGCTGCAGGCAGCCTGGCTGCGCCAGATTGGCGCCACCGTACAGGACATCCACTTGAAGTTGGACGCACTGGAGCTGCCCGGAGACCATCCGCTACACGCCTGGTGGACTGGCTACTGGGTGCCACAGCTCGACGCCACGTTGGTGCCAGTGCGGCAGTTCTTTGCGAGCGCCGATCTCGCCTTACGCGAATTGCCCGCCGATACGCCGGACCTGCAGCACTATCTGCGTTCACGCCTTGCAGTTACTTTCGCCACTGCCGTGTCGCAGATGAGTAATGGTTTCATCCGCCTAGTCGACACCACGCGCCTACTTGCCGGTGAGGCCGCGCCGGAGAAGGTCGTCGCAACCTTGCTGACGTTGTCCCTACTTCACGTTCGTTCAGAGCACTATATCGAAACCTCAACATGAAACTTCACCAAGACAGCGATCCCATACTGCAGTTCCTTGCAGACTACAGTAACGAAACGCTCGTCCGTACCTTCTTGGACGGTTTTGGCGACAGGCGTAACGCTGAGCTGCGTCGATTGCAGGTCCGGGTGGCCGGACTGGAAGCGGAAAACCGCGCACTACGGAACCCTGATACCTCTGAGGCACCGGCTGCGCTAGTGGACGAGGTCGCGATCGAGAATGGTGCTCTGGTGACTGCACAAATCATCGCCATCGACGAGTTCTACGCAAGCGTCAAACTGGACAAGGGCACCGAAAATTTAGTTTCGCTGGCCGAATTCATCGAGGGGCAGCAACTGCAAATCGATGTCGGGGATTACGTCAATTTCGTAGCCAAAGTCACGTCGGAAGGCATCGCGTTATCCCACTTCGAGTACAAGAAGATGCTACTCTGGGTAGAGCTGCTGCACGCGTTCGATTGCAGTGGCAGCGTCGACGTGACATTGGAAAAGCCAGTCAAAAACGGCTACAGTGCCAGTTACCACGGCCTCCCCATATTCATCCCGCATTCGCAAAGCGACCTCATGCCGGGGAAACATTTCGAGGCACTCTTTGGTACTACGATCAGCGTTCGGCTACTGGAACTGGATCGCGCCGTCAACCGCGTGATCGCGTCGCGCAAGGTGCTGATGGAAGAAGCGCGTGACGCTCTACTGGTTAGTCTGCGCCCAGGGGATCTGGTCGAGGGTGTCGTCAAAAACATCGCTGAATTTGGCGCCTTCATTGATTTGGGCGGTCTGGTTGGGTTATTGCATTGTAGTCAAATGGGACCGCTGGCGGATGCCGTCGTCGTGGGTGCGTCCATCAAAACGCGGGTTTTTAAGGTGGACTTGGAACAAAGGAAGGTCTCGCTGAGCGGCAAGCCAATGGCCGCAGACGGCTGGGAAGAACTGGTTTCGCGCTTTGCCGTCGGCAGCACGCTCAAGGGCAAGATTAGAAAGCTGACCGAAAGCGGGGCCTTCGTGGAGATCGTACCGGGTGTCAACGGCCTCGTGTTCCAATCCGATCTCAAACACCTCCATTCCAACGCGACGACAGCGCCCAAGGTGGGTGACGTACTGAGCGTCATGATCCGCGATATAGATGTGGAGCGCAGGCGGGTCGGGTTACGCGTGCGTAGACCACAGCAAGCTAAACATGAATCGAAGAGGTCGGGGTGGCACGAAGTTTAACAGTCATCTCTCATAATCAACCTTTACCCTGACAGGATTGCTGCCTGCTCACCGGACCTAAATACTCACCATCGAAGCTCGGGATCTTTCTTAATAACACAATCCCAATTATTCATGCATTCCAGAAACTGTGTGCGCGTAGTCAACGACACAACTTATCGTTGAGCACATCTTGCTCTTGCACGTCACAGTTCCGCGCGTGGCGCGCCAGCTATTAAAAAATTCCAGACAACCACTGACGCATGTTCGTAAAAGCCTCCCTGACCCGCTAAGCTCCCACAACGCGCAGTAATGCTGGCAATGATACAGACTCGACACCCGCCTGCTCAAGAATCCAAACTTCAATCTTGGCGTGCCAGACACGAAGCAGGTCAAGCGGCCGGCGAATGTAATTTTGCTCGCGCCCCCCTTGCGGCGCGTGCCCTTGAATCTGCGCGGCGATACCATTCGGCATTTCGATCCACTCGCTTAATGTGGCAAATGAGCGTCGCAGGCCATGCAGCGTAAGTTGCGGCAAATTCGCCACCGCGACGGCCTCGTTATGCGCGATTCGCGGCTCTGCGATATGTCCCGATGCGGAAGCGGGACTGGAGAAGACAAAGGCATTCCTGCGCGGCAGGTTGCCCAAGAGCTGAGCAACAAATGGCGTCAGCGGGACCATCCGAAAGTCTTCGACCTTGTCGGACAGTTTGATACTGCCCCACTGAAAATTCACGTCCACCCACTTCAGTGCAGCGAGCTCCTCACGCCTGGCGCCCGTGAGCAGCAGAACTTGCAGGTAGGCGGCAATGACCGGGTTCCCAATCTTGCGCACTGCGCTGAACCATGACTGCAGCATCTCGCGTTGTAGAACGTCATGGCGCCGCTTCTCTTTACCGAGGCTCTCGCGCACTCGCGCGCTCTTTGTCGGATTGCTAGTGACCATGCTCGAATACGTCTTGTGCGAAGCGCACCAGTTCATGAAGGCTTTGAGCAGCCGCCATGCCAGGCGCGCGCTGGATGGACGGGTCTTTGCTTCCTCTCGCGCCCAGGCTTCCACGCGCTCGTTTGTCAGATCGATGAGGCGGAGCGAGGACAAGGACCAGAGCGGACCGGCTTTCGTAGGGGCCGGACTGCGTTTCCGAGGCTGGCCACCATCCTGAATGATCTTTCGATGCGCGGCGATATGATGTTCTGACCAGCCTGCTTCTCGCGTGGCAATGCGATCGGCAATGTATTCAGGCCAGACACGGCCCAGGGTCACGGACTCCCGCAGCTGCTTTTCCTGTTCCGCCACAATGACAGCTTCCTGCAATGCGCGCGCGTCTCGCTCTGCAGCGAGTGCATCTTCCCGCACCTTTCGTGGATCCTGCCCGTTATCGAGCAGGACCTTGAGGCGCCGTGCTTCGGCCTGGGCCTTGGCAATGTCCCATGTACGAGGATCACCGATCGTCAACCGGATGGTGGCGCCGTCCAGCTTACCCTGAAAAATATAGGACTTTGCGCCCTTCGAAGTCACCCGCAAACCGAGGCCTGGTGAAGCGGTGTCCCAGAGGAATGACTGACTTTTTCCACCCTCACAGGCGAACTCTTCTACCCTACCCGCCGCGAACTTTATTTTTTTCACTATTACCTCATGAAGACGTGCTGTGTAAGCGCCATGTAACCGCCATGTAACCCAAATGGTAGCATAACGATCAACATTCATCTGCATGAAATAAATATAGAAATTTCGTAAGTATATGATTTTTAAGAATATAGTTGAAAATTTCAACGACCATCAACGATCCTGAATACCCACTTGCGATGATTTGTAATCATCAGGTGGCCAGTTCGAAACCGGCAGTCGGCACCAGAATTCAGTAGGAAATCAAAGGGTTACCCGCTTCGGCTGGTAACCCTTT